>Ga0316205_10001872_pt1 | contig 24068 bp, 21 predicted proteins | sample 3monthpyrite_MG_FD_204941 | JGI IMG/M metagenome (GOLD analysis project Ga0316205, IMG submission 204941) | Microbial mat bacterial communities from mineral coupon in-situ incubated in ocean water Damariscotta River, Maine, United States -... | ecosystem: Environmental > Aquatic > Marine >... | reverse complement strand
GCCACGCCGAAGCGGTTTTTTCCTGCGCGGCTGCGTTATTGGCAAAGGCATCCAGCAAGGCGCGGTGGCCTTTGGGGTTAAGCAAGCCGCGGTCATCATGCTGGCCATGCACCTCGACCAAGGCCGCCCCCAGCAGTCGCAGCACCTCGGCTGATACCACCCTGTCATTGACAAAGGCGCGCTTGCGGCCATCGGGATAATTGAGCCGCCGCAGGATCAGCTCCCCCTCATAGGGCAGGCCCGACTCGGCCAGAATGGCTTCCACCGGATGCCCGAGGGGCAGGGTAAATTCGGCCGCAACCTCCCCCAGATCAGCCCCGTGCCGCACCATGCCCGAACGCCCGCGCCGCCCGAGCACAAAGCCCAGACTATCGAGCAAAATGGATTTTCCGGCCCCGGTTTCGCCGGTCAGCACATTGAGCCCGGTGCCAAAGCGCAGGTCTACCTGCTCGATGAGCAGCATATCTCTTATGGAAAGGCTTGCCAGCATTACCCCGCCTTTTTATCGGGGTTGTGCTGTTGCGGCAAGGCGCGCATCACTGGCCGACGGAAATAAGCGCCCGGGCTGCGGCATTCCATTCGCTATCGGGGTAGTCAGCGGCCAATATGGCAGCGGCCTGCCCGGCTTCCGCCAGCAACCCGAGTGACAAATAGGCCTCGACCAGACGTTGCAGCGCTTCGGGCCGGTGCGGGGTATTGCCATATTCGTTGACGACCACATCAAACCGGCCAATGGCGGCCGAAAACTCTCCGCGCTTCAGGTAATAGCGGCCAACATCCATCTCCTTGCCTGCCAGCTGGTTGAGCGCGATGGTGAATTTGGGCGCAGCCAAGGCGGCATATTCGGAATCGGGGAACCGCTCCAGCACGATTCGAAGCGCTTGCAGTGCCTGAAAGGTGTTTTCCTGATCGCGGCCAACATCGACGATCTGGTCATAATAGCTGAGCGCCACCAGATAATGGGCCAGCGCCGCATACTCACCCGCCGGATAATAGCTGATATAACGCTGCGCCGAAGCGCGGCTTTCGATGCGCTTTTTCCCGCTTTGATAGGCTTTGGCAGCCTGAATAACCGCATATTCGGCCTCGACCGTATAAGGATAAAGCCGTTCGACCTCGAGATAAAGATCACCGGCACGGGAAAACTTGCGCCGTGCCACCTCGGCATCGGCAAGCGCGATAATTTCCTGTGGGCTGGTGTTTTCATTCACGCTGGCAAGGCTGTTATTCCGCCCGCAAGCGGAAACCCCTACTACCAGAGCCAGCATCAAGGCGCGCCGTATCCAAACTCGTTGACCCATTTTTACCCTCAAAAATCATCGTTCACCTGTGTTGCTAGCACAGATGTGCGGCGGAAAAAACGGCTTTTTCAAGCGGAGGGGCTATGCCGTGCGTAAAAGAGCAAAATCCCGCAGGTCGGGGCCGGGCAATTTGGGCAGCTCATCTGCCCGCACCTTGCGCAAACTGGCAGCGCCGGGGGTGGAAAACACCTTGTGCAGCAGCATATTTGTCAGATTATGACCCGCCTTATAGCCGCGATACTGCCCCAAAATCGGGGCTCCGGCGAGCATCAGATCACCCAGGGCATCCAGCATTTTGTGGCGCACACACTCGTCTTCCCGGCGTTCGCCGCCGGCGTTTTGGTAGTGGTCGCCATCAATAACCAGCGCATTTTCAAGCGAGCCACCAAGCGCGCGGCCTGAAGCCCGCATCGCGACAATGTCTTCAACACGGCAAAAAGTGCGGCAATTGGCAAGGTTGTGCATAAAGCTGCCGTTGCGCATATCCAGTGTTTGCGACTGCCGGCCGACCACGGTATCGGGAAAATCAATGGTGAAATCTATCGAGAAATGGTCAAGCGGTGATAGCGCGGCAAAGGCATCGCCCTTGTGCACCCGCACCGGCTGCAATATTTCCAGCACCGTGGCGGCCTGCCCCTGCTCAACCAGCCCGGTTTGCTGGATTTTGGCCACAAAGCGGCTGGCGCTGCCATCCATGATCGGCACTTCGGGGCCATCAATTTCGATGATCGCGTTATGCACGCCGCAACCGGCCAACGCGGCCATTAAATGTTCGATGGTGGCAACACACACCCCCGCATCATTGCAAACGCCGGTGGAAAGGCGGGTGTCATTGACCATATCCCACAGCGCGGGGATCATATTATCCCGGTCGGTAATATCGGTGCGGCGAAACCAAATGCCCATATTGGCCGCAGCCGGAACAAGCCGGAGCCGCGCCGGCCGACCCGAGTGAAGCCCGGTGCCTACAATTTGTATTTCTTTTTTGAGTGTCCGCTGCACAATACCCGCCCGATTACCTTTTTTGATTAGCGTCAATATAAAGTAAATTCCGGTGAGGGTAACCTGTAGATGGGTCGTGGTTGGTCACACTTTGTGTCGGAATGCAACAAAAGCCGCACGGTGTTGCGCAAAAAAACGGGCACCGGCAAAAGCAGGCGCCCGAAGTCTCGGAGGAACCTCTCTAGTTGGCCTGGCGGCGCAAAAAGGCAGGAATATCGACGCGTTCCTGCTCCTCACGTTCATAATCAAGCGCTGGCTCGCCTTGCGACGAGCTGGCCCTTATGCTTGGCTGTTGGCGCGGTGCCGGCTTTTCTTCGCGGGCGTGGCCGGTCATCCGGTTTATCAGGTTGTTGATGGCAAAGCGCGAATGCTTGCCATCCGCAGGTTCGGCGGCGGGGGCCTCATCTGTTTCCTCTGGGGTTGGCACATTGGCAACGGCAGCTTGCAGGCGCCGGTTGATTTCGGTGGCAACGGGTGCCTCCGGCTGCAGGTCATAAACCTCTTCCGGCATCGGTGTTTCAGCTTCGGCGGCTTCTGCGGCTTCCATCGCGACCTGCTGGTCAATGAAGTTTGGCCCGGCCGGGGCCGGGGCTTCCATGGCGGCAGTAGCGGCGGTGGCGGCAGTGGCGGCAGGGGCGGCAGTGGCGTTTTCTTCTGCCTCTGGCTCACTTCCGGGTGCCGTTTGCGGGCGCAACGGGTCGCGCATCGGCCGGCGGCTGACCGGCGCAGCAAGCTCGCCCGCGCCCACATCGATACCGGTGGCCACCACAGAAACCCGAATACCGTCAAGCTCCGGGTCAAGGGTCGAACCAACAATGATATGCGCGTCGGGGTCGACTTCCTCGCGGATGCGGTTGGCGGCCTCATCGAGCTCAAACAGGGTCATATCCGAAGCGCCGGTAATGTTGATCAGCACACCTTTGGCCGATTTTAGCGAAATTTCATCGAGCAGCGGGTTGGCAATGGCCAGTTCGGCGGCTTTGCGGGCCCGGTCTTCGCCCGACGCCTCGCCAGTGCCCATCATCGCTTTGCCCATTTCATCCATTACCGATCGCACATCGGCGAAATCAAGGTTGATGATACCGGGGCGAACCATCAGATCGGTCACGCCTTTGACGCCCTGATAAAGCACATCATCCGCCATGCTGAACGCATCGGTGAAGGTGGTGTTTTCATTGGCGAGGCGGAAGAGATTCTGGTTGGGAATGATGATAAGGGTATCAACCACCTTCTGCAATTCTTCAACCCCGGCTTCGGCCTGTTTCATCCGGCGCACACCTTCAAACTGGAAAGGTTTGGTAACCACGCCCACTGTCAAAACGCCCATTTCGCGGGCCGCATTGGCAATTACCGGCGCGGCACCGGTGCCGGTGCCCCCGCCCATGCCGGCGGTAATAAAGCACATATGCGCCCCGGAAAGATGATCGATTATCGCATCGATGCTCTCGGTCGCGGCGGCATTGCCCACTTCTGGCCGCGCCCCGGCACCCAGCCCTTCCGTGATCCGCTCGCCGAGCTGAAGCTTTTTGGTGGATTTGGATTGATTGAGCGCCTGCGCATCGGTGTTGGCGACAACAAATTCCGCACCGTCGAGGTTTTTATCAATCATGTTGTTAACAGCGTTACCGCCCGCGCCGCCAACCCCAAACACCGTGATCCGGGGTTTGAGGTCGCTTGTTTCCGGCATCCGTAAATTTAAAGCCATGTTCTGTCCGCCTATGCTCTTTTCCCCGCTTCTTGAAAGAAGCTGTTTTCGCCCGATTGTTGATTCGTATGCTAACTTAAAGGAGACTCCCCGTCACCATTTAATCACAATTTAACCACAATATCCTGTGTTATGCTACTATATAAGCGTATTTCCACCTATCCAACCCCAAATTACCAATTTTGCCTGAACCAGCGCATTGCCGCCTTTATCCGGCGGGTGCCGATACGGTCTATCGGCATTTCAAAATCCCAGCATTCATCCATCGGGTGGCTGGCATGCAGCGCCAGCCCCACCGCCGACGAAAATGCCGCCCCGGCCGATGCCTGCGGCAGGCCCTGCACCCTAAGCGGCCGGCCGATGCGCACCTGCCCGCCCAATACCCGCTCGGCCAAATCCTGCAACCCCGGAATCGCGCTGGAACCACCGGTCAGCACGATCCGCTGGCTTGGCAGGTGCTCAAAGCCCGAGGCATCCAGCCGGGCGCGCACCTCTTCCAAAATCTCCTCCACCCGCGGCCGCATCACCCCGATCAGTTCCGAGCGGGTAACCATGCGCCGGTCATTCTCCCACTGCGCCATCGGGTTTGGCACCTCGATTTCAACGCCGCCATCAGAGCCGGTGGCCACCAGGCCGCCATGCAGGGTTTTGATACGCTCGGCATCCTCATAGGATAGGTGCAGCCCCTGACAGATATCGTTGGTGATATGGTCGCCGCCAAGGCGCACCGCATCGCCATAAATCATGTGTTTGCGCATAAAAACCGAAATCGCGGTCGAGCCGCCGCCGATATCGACAATGGCCGCACCGAGTTGCTGCTCGTTTTCCATCAGGGTCGAAACCCCGCTGGCAAAGCCCGAAAACGACAGGCCGGCAACCTCGAGATCACAGCGCTGCACACATTCCAGCAGGTCATATACCGGCGCATCCGATAAGGTGAGCATGTGCATATCAACCGAAAGGTTAACCCCGACCTGCCCGCGCGGGTCGGACAGGCCGGTGCGGTGGTCGAGGCTGAAATTTACCGGCAGCGCATGAATGGCCTCGCGGTCCGGCCCATAGGGGGGCACATCGCAACTGGCCAAAACACGGCCAATATCGCGCTCGGTCACCTCGCCCTGCTCAACCTCCACTTCGCCTGTCAACCCATAGGAGCGCGGGCGGCCACCGGCAAAAGCCACCAGCACATGGTCTACCCTCAGCCCGGCCATTTTTTGCGCCTTTTGCACCGCCGAGCGAATGGCGCTTTCGGTTTCGTTCATATCGGTTATTTCGCCAAAGCGCACCCCGCGAGAGCGCACCGTGCCCACACCGACAACCCGAAAGCTGCCCATCCGCGGCATGGTTACATCGGGGCTGGGTGGCTCGGCATCGTCACCGGCAAATTGCATCACGATGCAGGAAACCTTATAAGACCCGACATCCAGCACCGCCATCACCCCGCGCTTCATGGCGGCTTCGCGTCGCTGGCGCATTTCGCGCTGGGTCTCGAATAAATCGTTCATACTGGTTCTCCGTGAACACGATCACGCATGCGGCGCAATTCGCTTAAAGCATTGGCGTTCAGCCGTAAAATCATCCGGTTCGGGTCGCGCATATCTACAATCGACACATCTTTGTCCAACACATTCCTGTCGGTGCCGTCACTTTGGCTCTGCATGGCCACAAGCCTGCGCAGGGCGTCGGCCCCGCCTGCTTCGGGCAGCTTCAATACCTTATCCTGCAAAACCACATCCCAGCGCCGCTCACCCATGCGCACCAGGCCAAGCACCCGCCCCCCGAGCGGCTCCAGCACCGCATATATCTCGCGGGCTTCGCGCATGGCGGCATTGGCCCCCTCGCCCACCACCAGCGGCAGGTCGGGGCGCACCGAGCGGCGGGGCAATTCGGCAACTTTTATACCGTTTTCATCGAGCAGATATATCCGGTTAAGGTTGCGCCACACCATGGCCGGCATACGCTCAACAATCGATACCACCAAAGTGCCGTCATCAAAAAACCGCACCGAGGCCGATTTGACGGCACTCAGGCCCTGCACCATGTTGCGCAGCTCTTTTATGTCTACATCAAGCGCACTTACCGGCAGCTCAAGCTCCATGATCCCCAAAATCTGGCGCTGCAAATCAGGCGAGCCAACCGGAATGGACACGCGCTCTATCTGCAGTTCGGGCCGCGCGGCCACCATGCTGCGCACCACCTCGACATTGGTGCCGGCCCAGCCGCGCACGGCCGGGCTGGTATAGGCGGCATAGGCAACCACAATCAGCGCCCCCAGCGGCAGCCATATCCGCACCATATCCCTGAACCATCGGGTCAGCCACAGGCGTTCCAGCCGGTAATTGAGCTTGGAGGGGGCGTGGTCGGGCTTGGCGGCAGTGGTTACCACCTCCCGCTTTTCGGCTATGATCGGGAGCATAGGGCATCCTCCACCAAAGCCGCGCAGAGCGTGGCAAAATCCATGCCGCACAGGGCGGCTTGCTCGGGGGCAAGCGAGGTTGGCGTCATCCCCGGCTGGGTGTTGACCTCTAGAATATAAAGCCCTTCCAGCCCGCGGGATTCATCCCAGCGGAAATCGGCGCGGGTCAGCCCCTTGCAACCAAGCGCGTTATGGGCACGCAGGGCATAATCCTTGCAGGCGGCATAAATCTCGGGCGGAATATCGGCGGGCACCACATGGTGTGACCCGCCCGCCTTATACTTTGCATCATAATCATACCAGCCGGAGGTATAAATATCCGTCACCGCCAGCGCCTCGCCGCGCATCACCGATACCGTGAGCTCGCGCCCCGCGATATAGGCCTCGACCATCACCTCGTCCGGCATTTCCGACCCCAGCTTTGCCGGGCCGTTGGCTGCGGCATCCACCAAATATATCCCCACACTCGAGCCCTCGTTATTGGGCTTCACCACATAGGGCGGCGGCATCGGGTGGGCGCGGCGCACCGCTTCAGTGGGGGCCAACAGGCTTTCGGCCACCGGCAGGCCAGCGGCGGCAAATAGCCGTTTGCTGGCATTTTTATCCATCGCCAAAGCCGAGGCCAGCACGCCCGAATGCGTATAGGGCAGCCCGAGCCATTCCAGCAGCCCCTGCACGCAGCCATCTTCGCCATAGCGACCATGCAGCGCGTTAAACACAATGTCAGGGTTGGCGGCGCGCAGCTTTTCGGCCAGATCACGCCCGGCGTCGATCTCGCTTACTTCATAGCCTCTTTCCCGCAACGCAGCCGCACATAATGCGCCAGATACCAGCGACACCTCGCGCTCCGCCGAGATACCACCCATTAATACTGCAATGCGGCTTGCTGTCCTGCTCGACATAGCCACCTCATTTTCCCCGCGCCATTTTCGGCTTTTCAGGGCATCGCGGCGTTTTCGCCGTCTGGATTACCTTAGCGAATAGGATCTGGTTTGGGAACTGTTTTTTCACCCCTTGGCCCGGCTAAGCCGGGCAGCGCCCGGCCCACCCGCTTAATCTCCCACACCAGCTCTATCCCGCTCACCTCCCGCACCTTTTCGCGCACCATTTCGCCCAGCCCTTCAAGGTCTGCCGCTGTCGCGCCGCCTGCGTTGATCATAAAATTCGGGTGCATCTCCGACATTTGAGCGCCACCCAAGCGGGCGCCGCGCAGGCCGGCCTTGTCGATCACTTTCCACGCCTTCAGGTCATGCACATCATCCGTTTCACCGGTGGAGGAAAATCCGGCGGGGTTGCGGAAGGTGGAGCCGCAGGAGCGTTCTTTTACCGGCTGGCTGGCGGCGCGGCTGGCCAGTGCCGCCGCCATTTTGGCCTCGATCCATGCGGGGTCGGCCAAGGGCGCTTTCAGCACCGCGCTCACGATGGTGGTATCATCCGGCACATTGGAGGACCGGTAGCCAAAGCCCATATCTTTGGCGCGCAGCGTTACCACCTTGCCCGCCCGCGTAACCGCAGTGGCACGCTGGAACACATCGGCCATATAGCTGCCATAGCAGCCCGCGTTCATTTTGATCGCCCCGCCAATGCTGCCAGGTATCGTGCGCAAAAAGGCGAGGTCCAGCCCCGCTGCGGCAGCCTTTTTGGCCACCTGCGCATCAAGCGCCGAGGCCCCGACCCGCAATTCGCCACCTCTGAGCAGTTCAAAGCCGTTAAACCGTGGCCCGAGCCGCACCACCACGCCGCGCACGCCGCCATCGCGGATAATGAGATTGGAGCACACCCCGATGGGCAGCACCGGAATATGGGCTGGCAGCGCCGTCATGAATTGCGCGAGGTCGGCCATATGTTCGGGCTGAAACAACACCTCGGCGGGGCCGCCGACGCGCAGCCAACTCAGGCTTTCAAGCGGGCGGTTTTCGGTTAGTTTGCCGGTGGTTTGCGGTAAGTGTTCAATCAGGCTCATGCTTGCCCCACAGTTTTTTAAGATAATAGAGCAGCGGCAGGCGATAGAGCGACAGGCCAACCAGCACAATGGCAAAAACCGCCCAGCCGCCAAAGGCCCGCGCCACCAGCCACAGCACAAAAGGAAAGCACAGCAGCAACACGCCGCCAAGGGTAAAGTGCAGCCTGTTATGCGGCAGCATTGCCACCATGTTTACCGCCAGTGCCCAAAGCGCCGCCGCCATTACCGCTGTCACCGCGCCCTCCACTTTTGCATCGCTTCCTGAAACATATGCCGCAGCATAAGCCGCAACTGGAAAATCGCAACGCCCAGTGCCGCCAATTGCCAGTAAAGCCCGTGCTGGCGTCCCACCAGCCAGATAACCAGTGGCAGTAGCAAAACCAGCAGCCGCGCCAGATTCCAGTGCAGCCGATAGGGCCGCGCCCATGGGATAACCGCGATCAGGTTGGCCGAAAGCGCCCACAGGCAAGCGGCAATGAAACTGCTCATTTCAGGGCGGCAGGCAGCCCGTTGGCCCAGCCGCTAATGGAGCCCGCGCCAAGGCACACCACCATATCGCCGGGTCTGGCCTCGGCTTTTATCAGCGCGGCCAGCCCTGCCTCGCCGTCTATCGCGGTTGCGCTTTTATGGCCATGGGTCACCAGCCCTGCGGCAAGGGTCACGTGGTCAATGCCCTCAATCGGGGCTTCTCCGGCGGCGAATACCGGCGCAATCGCGGCAATATCGGCATCGTTGAAACAACTGCAAAAGCCCTCGAACAGGTCTTGCAGGCGGGAATAGCGGTGCGGCTGGTGCACGGCAATAACCCTGCCCTCCGAGCTTTCGCGCGCCGCTTTCAGCACCGCGGCTATTTCCACCGGATGGTGGGCGTAATCATCAATGATGGTCACGCCATTGACCACGCCAACCCGGGTAAAGCGGCGATTAACCCCGCCAAATCCGGCCAGAGCGCCCTTTATTTCTTCGGCCGAAACCCCCAGATGCAGCGCCGTGGCAATGGCGGCGGTGGCGTTGAGCACGTTGTGGTCGCCCGGCATAGGCAGCTCCAGCCCCTCGATCCGGCCCACCTTCATTGCCACATCAAACAGCGCTTTGCCGCCCTTGTAGCGCAGGTTTTTTACCCGCAGATCGGCTTGCGGGTTCATGCCATAGGTAACCACCCGCCGGTCGGTGATCCGGCCCAGCAAAGACTGCACCTCGGGGTGGTCAATGCAGCATACGGCAACCCCGTAAAAAGGAATGTTGCTCACGAAGGTATGGAAGGCATCGCGCAGGGCATCGAAACTGCCGTAATGGTCCATGTGTTCGGGGTCGATATTGGTGATAATGGCAACGGTGGCGGGCAGTTTGTTGAAGGTGCCGTCGCTCTCGTCGGCCTCGACCACCATCCATTCGCCACTGCCCATGCGGGCGTTGGAGCCGTAAGCATGGATGATACCGCCGTTGATCACCGTCGGGTCCATGCCACCCCCCACCAGCAGCGCCGCCACCATCGAGGTGGTGGTGGTTTTGCCATGGGTGCCCGCCACCGCCACATTGCTTTTCAACCGCATCAGTTCGGCCAGCATTTCGGCGCGGCGCACCACCGGCAGGCCCTGTGCGCGCGCGGCGTCAAGCTCGGCATTGCCGGATTTGATCGCGGTCGACACCACAATCACCTCGGCCCCGTTAAGGTTTTCGGCCTTTTGGCCAATAAAAACCGTGGCGCCTTTTTCGGCCAGCCGCGCGGTTAGCGGGCTTTGCTTGAGGTCCGAGCCCTGCACGCTATAGCCAAGGTTGAGCAGCACTTCGGCAATGCCGCTCATACCAATGCCGCCAATGCCGACAAAGTGGATCGGGCCGATATCATGCGGAAGGCGGGTTTGGCTGTTCAAGGTCTTATTTCCTCAGGTCTTCAACCAGCGCGGCTAGCTGTTGGGTGGCATCGGGCCGCCCGAGCTCCAGCGCGGCCTCGGCCATGCTTTGCGCCAGATCAGGGGCCGAAAGTATGCCCCCGATATGCTGTGCCAGCGCCGCCGGCGTCAAGCCCTTCTCCTGCAAAACAATGGCCCCCTTGGCGGCTTTCAGCCCAGCGGCATTGGCGGTTTGGTGGTCGTTGGTGGCAATGCCGAGCGGGATCAGGATGGATGGCCGCCCGATCACCGTCAGATCCGCCACCGAGGAAGCGCCCGCGCGGCTGATCACCAGTTGCGCCTCGGCCAGCCGCGCCGGCACATCCTCGAAAAACGGTTTTACATCAGCGCGAATGCCAAGCGCCGCATAGGCTGCCTGCGCGGTTTCATGGTCGGTATCCCGCGCCTGGTGCGAAAGGCCAAGCCGCGCCTGCAAAGCGGGTGGCAACAGGCCCAAAGCCTTTGGCACCACGTCGGAAAGGATGCGCGCGCCTTGCGAACCGCCAATCACCAACAGGTTCATCGGGTGATCTCCCGGTGCTATATAGGGCGCAGCCGCTTTTTCAAGCACTGCCTCGCGCACCGGGTTGCCGGTGTGCTTTGCTTTGGTGCCTTTGGGCAAAACCGTGGGCCACACCGAGCAGGCCACCACATCAACCCGCGTGGCAAACACCTTGTTCACCCGCCCCAGCACGCCATTTTGCTCATGCACCATGCGCGGCAAGCGCAGCAGCCACGCCGCCGCCATGGCCGGAATGGCCGGATAACCGCCAAAGCCGACCACCACTGCCGGGCGGTCAGCCCGAAAGCTGCGCCATGCCTTGAACGCCCCCGAAAGAATGCGCGGCAAAACCGCCAGCTTGGCCAGCACCCCGCCCCGCGCCGTGGTGGCCGATTTAACCACCTCGCGCTTTACCGCTGCCGGAAAGCCCCCCGCATAGCGCGCACCCCGCACATCGGTTGAAAGCTTCACCCGCCAGCCCCGCGCCAGCATTTCTTCAGCCAGCGCCTGTGCGGGAAACATATGGCCGCCGGTGCCGCCTGCGGCGATCACCAAAAGCGGCGGTTTCATGCCCGGCCGCCCAGAATTTCGCTCATATCGCCCTGAGAGCGGGTGCGGGTCATGGCCAGCAACAGCCCCATCATGATGCCAGCCGCCAAAAGCGACGAGCCGCCATAGCTCACAAAGGGCAGGGTCATGCCTTTGGCGGGCAGCAGGCGCACCGCCACACCAAGATTGATCAGCGATTGCGCGCCCAGCACCGTGGCCAGCCCCACGCCCGAAAGCCGGATAAACATATCGCGCTCGCGGCGCAGCCGCAGCAGCGCCCGCAGGGTCAAAAACATGAACAGCGCAATAATCACCAGCACCAGTATCAGCCCGAATTCTTCGGCCGCCACCGCGATAATGAAATCTGTGTGGGCGTCTGGCAAGGTCCATTTCACGGTGCCCGCGCCAATGCCAACCCCAAACAGGCCGCCATCCTGAATGGCGGAAGTGGCATAGCCTATCTGGGTCAGCGGATTGATCTCTTCGGTCAGAAAACCGTCTATCCGCTTGGCCACATGCGGCACCGTGTTATAGGCAAACCAGCCACCCCCCGCCACCAGGGCGCCGAGCGTAATGATCAGTTTTTTGGGTGCCCCGCCAACAAAAAAGATTGTCGACCATCCGGCAATAACAAGGCTCGCCTGCCCGTAATCCGGTTGCAACACCAGCATCAGCACTATCGCCGCCATCAATACAAATGACATAACCCGCCCCGGCGGGCCGGCAATATCGGTGCTGGCCGCCAGCAGCCACGCCGCCGTAACCGCAAATAGCGGCTTGATAAACTCGGAGGGCTGCACCGACCCCAGCCCGAAAGAAAACCAGCGCACCGAGCCTTTGCCATAATCGGTGCCAAACCAGGGCAGCAAAGCCAGCGCCACAAAAAACACAAAAAAACCGATCACCGCCAGCCGCCGCGCGGTTTTAACCGAGCGCGTCGACAGAAAAATCATGGTGCTAAGGCCAAGCACCCCGTAAAGCGCCTGCCGGTTGACATAGTAAAAACTGTCGAGCCCCTGACCAAGCGCCAAGGGCGGCGATGCTGCCAGTGCCAGCAACATGCCGATCAGGAATAGCGCAAAAACCGCTGCAATCGACAACCGGTCGATCGAGCGCCACCATTGCGGCAGGGCTGAATCCCTTATTTTTGGCGCCCGTGCGCCATAAACCATCTCTGTCATGGGAACTGCTCTTCCTCATGTTGCCTGTCGCCGCCGCCCTGTTTTTCGGGTCTGCGCGGAAGTGTGGCCAAAGTTTAGCCCCGTTGCCAAAAAATATCCACCCTTTTCGGCAGGCCCGAAAAATTCTATATACACTTGTCACAAATCAAAAAATCACCCGAAACAGCCGGATACAAAAATATGCCTACACCAAAAAAGGGGCTTGTTACGCTCACCATGCCCCGCTCCGGCAGCACCTGGCTCTCCTCGCTCACCAACGCGACCAACCAGATGGGCTTGGCCGATGAATGGCTTGATTTTAAATACCTGAAAAGGCCATTTGGCCCGCGCGGGCGCCCGCCGCTTTACGCGCGCACCTTGCGCTCGGGCAGCACCGAAAACGGCCATTTTGCGGTAAAGCTATTTCCGCGCCACCTGTTGCAGGTGATGGATGGCTACCAGATGGATTTCCTCCGCAAATGCTGCCGGGAACACGAAGTAAAAATCATCCTGCTCACCCGTAAAGACCGGGTAGCGCAGGCTATTTCGCTGGTCCGCGCCATGCAAACCGGCAAGTGGAGTTCATCGCGCACAGCTAAAAGCAGCCGGTACCAGCAGCGGCCAAGATATAATTTCGGGGCCATTTCACAGGCCGCGTTTCACATTGGCCGCGGCTATGACTTCTGGCGCTCATACCTCGCGCTCGGCGATTTGCCCTATGAGGCATTCAGCTACGAATCCCTGATCGATGACACGGTGCCCTATTTTAATACGGTCAACCGCCATTTTGGTCTGGCGCTGCCCGCTCCGCCAAAAAGTGACCTCGTGGTGCAGCGGGATCATATCACCGATGAATGGCGCAGCCGTTTTTTGGAGGATGTCAAAACCTTCGGCATTCCCGCCAGCACCTTTTCGCCAAAGCAGCCCGCCAAAACCCCGCTCAACGCGCTCCGGCTGCTGCTCGGCAGGCCCGTCAAAATTGACCGTTTCGGCTATAATGCCTTTGCCTGAGCCGGAATATAACCTAAGCGCGCCCCGGCATGGCAGGGCCAAAATTTAGCGGCGGCTAATAGCGGCCCAACTCTACCGGCACGCGGCCAAGCTCGGTGCCGCTCGCGTCCAGCGCGATCACATCGGCCATATAGCGGTTGCCGCGCCCGCCCGAACAGGGTGGCAAATAACCGGGCGAGGCGTAATCACCACCCGAGCGGGCAGCGGCCAGCACTTCGGCCCCCGCGGGCAGTTCGGCGGTCATGCCCGGCACCGAAGGCAGCACCGCAGCATTTCCGCTCACGGTAAAGCCGATCACCCCGTGGCCGCCGTTTTCCGAGAGCGGCGCATAGCTTTTATCGTTAAACTCGACCCGCAGCATCGCGGTGCCCCCGGGCAGGCCCTGCACCGATATTTCAGGCGTGGCGCCATCGCCGCCAAATAGCCGGCATTGCTGGCCATCGGGCACCGATATACCATCCCAAGGCGGGGCAAGGCTGGCACCAAAGCCTTGGGCGCTCGCGGCACCGGCGGCTAAAACAAGAAATGTTGCAAGCATGTTACGCATGAAAACCTCCCTTTTGCAGAGGCCTATTCTAGCACAACTAGCCCGCCTGCCCAACGGCGCTGACAATACCGTGAACCACCTCACCGAGCAGCGCCTCGTCGGTGCATTCTCCCATTACCCTGATCAGCGGTTCGGTCCCGGATTTTCGGATCACCACACGGCCATTTTTGCCAAAACGCGCCTCGCCATCGGCAATGGCCTTGAGAACGGCCGCATTTTCAAGCGGCGCGGTTTCGGGATTGTAGCGCACATTTTCCAGCAATTGCGGCACCGGCTCAAATACATGGGCCAGCGTGCTGGCCTTCTCGCCGGTTTCAACCATGGCGCTCAGGACTTGCAGCGCCGCAATCAGGCCATCGCCCGTGGTGACATAATCGCGCAGCACAATATGCCCGGATTGCTCGCCACCAAGGTTGAACCCGCCAGCCCGCATGGCTTCAACCACATAGCGGTCTCCGACATCGGTGCGCAGCAGTTTCAGCCCCTTGGCCTTCATATCCCGCTCCAGCCCGAGATTGCTCATTACCGTGGCCACCAGTGTTTTGCCGTTCAAATTGCCTTTTGCCGCCATACGCGTGGCGATCAGGGCCATAAGCTGGTCTCCATCCGCTACTTTGCCGGTTTCGTCGATAATCATTAGCCGGTCGGCGTCTCCGTCAAGGCAAATGCCGAGGTCAGCCCCCTGCTCTACCACCATCCTTGCGGCCAGCTCGGGCTTGGTCGAGCCGCAATTATCGTTGATATTGAAGCCGTCGGGTTTAACGCCAATAGGCACCACATCGGCCCCCAACTCCCACAGCACTTCGGGCGCTGTGCGATAGGCGGCCCCGTTGGCGCAATCAATCACCACCTTCAGCCCGCCAAGCCGGTGACGGCGCGGAAAGGTGGTTTTGGCAAATTCCATGTAGCGGGTGCGGTCTCCCTCCACCCTTAGAGCGCGGCCGATTTCGGCGGCGGGCACCAGGGCGGGCTCGCTTTCCAGCATTGCTTCGATCGACCGCTCGGCCTCGTCCGACAGTTTGAACCCGTCGGGGCCAAAAAACTTGATGCCATTATCGTGGTGCGGGTTGTGCGAGGCCGAAATCATCACCCCGAGATCGGCGCGCATACTGCGGGTCAGCATCCCCACGGCCGGGGTGGGCACCGGCCCGAGCAAATAGGCATCCATGCCCACGCCGAGCAACCCGGCGGTGAGCGCATTTTCCAGCATATAGCCCGAGCGGCGGGTATCCTTGCCGATGACAACACGGCGCGAACCCTTGTGGCTGCGAAAATACTGGCCCACGGCTGCGCCTAATTTCAGCGCCATCTCCGCTGTCATCGGATGGGTATTGGCCTCGCCGCGCACCCCGTCGGTGCCAAAATATTGTCGGGTCATCTAAGCCTCGGAATTTACGGCGCTCCAGAGCGCGATTGCCTGTCTGGTTTCGGCAATATCATGAACCCGCAACATCTGCACCCCCTGATTGAGCGCCTCCAGCCCCAAAGCCACAGAGCCGGCAAACCGCTGCCGGGGCTCCGGCGCATTGCCGATTCGGCCGATCATGCCCTTGCGGGAAACCCCCAGCAAAACCGCGCAGCCAAACCCATGAAACAAGCTGATGCCCCGAAGCAGCGCGAGGTTATGCGCCATGGTTTTGCCAAAGCCGATACCCGGATCGACCATGATTTTGGCGCGCGGTATTCCGGCGGCTTCGCAAGCCTTTATACGTTCATCCAGAAAATCATAAACGTCCAACAAGGCATTGGTATAGCGCGGATTTTCCTGCATGGTTTCGGGTGTGCCGGCCGAGTGCATCAGGCAGAGCGCCGCGCCGCTTTCGGCCGCTACCTTCAGGCTGTCGGGGTCAAACGTGAGCGCGGAAACATCATTAAAAAGCGTGGCGCCTGCTAAAAGCGCTGCCGCCGCGACATCCGCTTTGCGAGTATCGACCGAGACCGGAACAACGCCTTTCGCCGACAAGGCGGTTATCAGTGGCAGTATCCGGCGCTTTTCCTCATCGGGGCCAATATAGGCCGCGCCGGGGCGGGTGGACTCGCCGCCGATGTCAATGATGTCAGCGCCCTCGGCCCGCATTTTGAGCGCCGCGGCAAGCTCGTGGCCGGCATGAATGCCACCATCGGAAAAGCTGTCAGGCGTGAGGTTGAGAATGCCCATAATCGAAGGGCGATCCATCGATACCCCGCAAATCGCCGGCCGCGGCGCGCTCAGCCTTGCCAGCACATCATCGGGCAGGTCTGCCGCCGGAATAACCTCGGAAAGCCCGCCACGGCGAATATGTTCGACCCGCTCAAACCAGCGTGGCCCGCCCGCCAGCCTGAAGCCGCCAAGGGGGGCTTCCCGCTGCACCAGCGGGCGGAAATAGTCAGTCATCTTTCCACTTGATCGAGCAACCGATGGAGGGGGTCTGCACCGCCGGGCCGTGGCCGGTTTCGGCCACCAGCGCCATGGCCTCGATCAGCTCACGCGGGGTGTTATCCGGCGAGGGGTTGCGCCCCGATCCATCCAGCCGCCCACGAAACTGCAATTCTCCCTTGGCGTTATAGCCAAAAAAATCTGGTGTGCAGACCGCACCATAAGCCTTTGCAACCGCTTGGCTTTCATCGTGCAGGTAAGGAAAGGTAAACCCGTATTTCGCGGCAAAGGGGGCCATGTTCTCGAAACTGTCGGCCGGGTAGGCTTCTGCGTCATTGGCGCAAATGGCGGCCACGCCAAAGCCCATTTCCTGCAATTCCTTACCGTCACGCGCCAGTTTTTGAGCAATCGCAATCACATAGGGGCAATGGTTGCAGATAAACATGAGCACCATGCCCTTTTCACCCATCAGGCTATCGCGGCTATGTTGGTGGCCCCGGGTATCGGGGAGGCTGAAATCAGGGGCGGGGGCGCCAAAATCACACACGGGAGGTTGGGTTGAGGCCATGACTATGCTCCTATTATGGCGGGGGCGTCGGCGCTGACCACGCCCACGGCTACGCCTAATTTATCATCGGGTTCGCGAAAGCCCACCAGCAAGGCGCGCTTTGCGTTAAATTCGCGGGCCAACCAAAGGGCCAGCGGGGCGGTGCGAATGTCTTTCGGGTGTGGCACCGCGTCCATCACTATCTTGCCCGGCGCCCAAACCGAAAGCTGCCCGTGTTTCATGGCCCAATCAAGCTCGGTGCGGCTATCCACCACCACGCAGCGCCGGTCTTTTCCGGCCAGCACCCAGGCGTTTTGCTCCATCGACAGCAGGTCGATCCGCCGTTGCACAAGCGGCGAGGCGACGCGTGCCGCCGGCTCGACGGTTGGTTCCACGCAAATAATGGCGGGCAGGTCATGCCCGGCGATGGCGTCAAGCCAGGCGCCCAAATTGGGGCCGTGCAACACGTGATTGCTCAGGCAAACCACCAAAGGGTGCGGCACCGAATCCGGCAGCGCCGCCGGTTCTACCCGATGTATTTTCGGCTCGTCATGGCGCATGCGCACAATTTCGACACCAAGCGTGCCCGGAATCCGATCCAGCTTTTCGATCCGCACAAAGGCCCGCACCGCGCGCGGGTCTTCCAGCACCCTGTCGGCCACCCGCTCGGCGAGGGTTTCCAGCAGGTTGATCCGCTCGGTCCTGAGCTGGATTTCGATCGCTTCGGTGATGGTGTCGTAAGATATAACCTTGTCGACATCGTCATCTTGCGCGGCGTTATGGCGTGAAACCTCGAGCACAACATTAAACCGGATGCGCTGTTGCACGCCGCGCTCGCTTTGAAACGCGCCGATTTCAACCTCGCGCTCGTAGTCGCGCACCGAAATGCGGTCTAGCGGCGCGCCAACCGCCGTGGCCGCGGCGCGCACATTGGGCGCTTCAAAGGCAATAGCCGTTTCATCCATATTCATTCACCCGATGTTTACCCGATTTAAAGCGCTGAGGCCATAAAATCGCCTGATTCGTCAATCAGTATAAGGCGGATAGCCTCCGATAGCAGCAACCCGCCGCTTGATCATTGCATCATGTGCTGCCATAAAACCGGTAAATAAAGGACGACAAATGACCCATTTCATTTTTCGTAAACAGTATATTTTTTTATCAGTATTCCTGCTTTCATTGATGGTTGGCTCAGCAAGCTGGGCTGCCTGCCTCGGGCAACTGCAAGGCAGCGCCTATGACCGCCGCATCAACAGCGGCTCGATCAACCAGGATCTGTTTAACCGCGCGATTCTCTATTACACCAATAAAATCAGGTGTCGCCGCGGTGTGCCGCTGCTTGAATCCACCCGCGATGTGCTTGGCGCCGCCAACACCCAGGCCCGCAACATGGCGCGCACCCGCACCTATAGCCACGATATCAATATCGCCGGTGCCCGCAACCTGCGCGAGCGGATGCGCGCCCAGACCCGCAATTTCAGAACAGCCGGTGAAAACATTGCCAAAAACTTTGTCTATGTATTGAACGGCAGGCCTTATATTCCGGCCGACAACTGCGCTTTTCGCTACCTGAATACCCGACAGCCGGTGCCCATCCATACCTATCGCAGCCTCGCGCAGGAGCTCGTTTCCGCGTGGGAGGCCTCGCCGGGCCACCTGGTCAATATCATCAATCGCCGTTATACCCGCATGGGGGCCGCTTTCAGCATCGACCGGCGCGGGCAGCTATGCGGCGAGGTTTATGTCAGCCAGGTATTTGCGGGGTAAATAGCTGAAAGCCGCGCCGCTAAAGTGCGGTTCAGTGGTTGGAGCCGCGGCGATAGAACAGATGGTCGCCTATGGCGGCGGTTTGCACCATCGCGCTTATCCAGCTTGGGCTCACGGTATTGGCGTGGTAAAAGGTAGCCCCTTTGGTGAGTGTCCGCGCCCGGCCTTCCATCATCATTGCGGCAATTTTTTTAATGCGCTCGAAGGCGGCGGGGTTGCCGATCGATTCAAGCTTGCCATCGCAATAATAGGAAAACTGGCAGCGATTGATCTGGCCGGTGCCCTCCCGGACCACCCCGCAAACGGAATCGGGAAACCGCTCTGAGTCGACCCGGTTCAGGATCACTTCCGCAACCGCAATCTGGCCCCACAGATCTTCGCCGCGCGCCTCGAAATAAAGCGCTTCCGAAAGGCATTTCCATTGCGGGCCACCGGTGGCAGCCGGCATGGCATCAAGGATAGACCGGTTGAAACTGGCCACGGTTGGCGCAATTTCGGTGCCGGCGCGCGAAATCTGCCCTTCCTCTGCCAGTTGCGCCGCTTCGGCGTCGGCTTTCGCCCGCGCCCGTGCCCCCTGCAACAGCCGCCCAACCCCGCGCCGTGGCGGGCGGCTGGCCACAAAGCTCACCCCGCCGAGTTCGGCCAAACGGTCAACCGTTAGCGAGCCCATCACCGAGCGCTCAAGCGACATCATCGCGATTATTTGGCCGGAAACCCGGCTATCAACACCCTCGGGCGGCTGAGGTGGCAAATCAGCGCTGGCGGTGCTGAGCAGAGAAAGCGCCACGAGCCCGACGATTCCGCCGGTTGCGGCCGCCGCCAGCCTCGAAAGACGGGTCAATTGTTGAAGTCCATACAGCACGCCGATTCCCTAAATACTCAATGGTTAATTTTCCCACATTCGGGGCGGGGGAGTCTATCCATATATTGGTTTACCACCTCCGGGCCTTTTTTTATGCGGTTTAAGTTTGGGTTTCACCGCGCCTGCTTAGCCAGCGCACCGGCTTTCAGGCTATTTTACCTAAACCGAATCGTCGGCCTAGGCCTGGGTGGCCTGCAACAGGCTGGCCTGCGCGGCAGCCAACCGTGCAATCGGCACCCGGTAGGGCGAGCAGGAAACATAATCAAACCCGGCCAGCTTGCAAAACCGCACCGAAGCCGGGTCTCCGCCATGTTCGCCGCACATGCCAAGGGTAAGGTCGGGGTTTGCGGCCCGCCCGCGCTTGGCCGCAATAAGCAGCAACTCGCCCACCCCTTCCACATCGAGGCTATGAAACGGGTCCTCGGGAAATACGCCCTGCTGCACATATTCACGCATAAACCGCCCGGCGTCATCGCGCGAAAGCCCATAGGTCATTTGGGTCAGATCATTGGTGCCGAAGCTCAAAAAGGCACTGCTCTGGGCCAGATCACCGGCCCGCAATGCGGCGCGCGGGGTTTCCACCATCACCCCGAGTTTATAGGCTACAGCACTGCCGACCTCAGCCGCCTCGGCCTCGATCCGCGCCTTGATAAGCTCGACCTCGCGGTTGGCTGATACCAACGGGATCATGATTTCCGGCACCACCGCCTCGCCGGTATCGGCCAGCACCTTGGCGGCGGCCTCAAAAATAGCGCGCGCCTGCATTTCGTATATTTCGGGCATGGTAATGCCAATGCGCACCCCGCGCATCCCCAGCATCGGGTTAACCTCGTCAAGCTCCTCGGCCCGCCGCGCCACCTGCGCCACGCTCATGCCCATCGCCTGCGCCAGCGCGGCTATTTCAGCCTCGCCCTGCGGCATAAACTCGTGCAAGGGCGGGTCCAACAGCCGGATGGTCACCGGCTGGCCACGCATGATCTCGAACAGCTCGACGAAATCTGCCTTTTGCATCGGCATCAGCCGGTCAAGCGCCGCCCGGCGCGCGGTGGAATCCGAGGCCAAGATCATCTCGCGCATCACTTGCACGCGCTCGGGGTCAAAAAACATATGCTCGGTGCGGCAAAGCCCGATACCGTCAACCCCGAAACCCTGCGCCAGCCGGGCATCATCGGGGGTGTCGGCATTGGCGCGCACCTCGAGCTCACGCACCTCGTCGGACCATGCCATCAGCTTATTGAACGGGCCGCCAAGGTTGGGCTGGGTCATTTTGGCGGCACCGGCCAGCACCTGCCCGGTGGTGCCGTCCACCGTGATCAGGCTGCCGGCTTCCAGCTGTCGACCATCGGGGCATAGAAGCGCGCCCGCATCCAGCCGCAACCGCCCCGCGCCCACAATGCACGGCACCCCGAGGCCGCGGGCAATTACCGCCGCGTGGCTGGTCATGCCGCCGCGCAAGGTCAGCACCCCGCTGGCCGCGTGAATGCCGCGAATATCATCGGCCCCGGTTTCAACCCGCACCAAAATGGCGGGCAGGCCTTGTGCGGCCATGGTCATCGCGCCTTCGGCGGTAAAAACAATGCCGCCTGTGGCCGCACCGGGGCTGGCCGAAAGCCCGGTCGTCAACACATCGCGCACTGATCCGGCGGCGATTTGCGGGTGTAAATGTTCGCTCAGGCTGTGCGGCTCGGTGCGCAATATCGCGTCCGCTTTGCTGATTATCCCCGCTTCCGCAAGGTCTATATTGATCCGCAAAGCCGCAATCGAGGAGCGCTTGGCCGGTTGCGCATCCAGCAACCAGAGCTTGCCGTTTTCAACCGTAAACTCGACCTGAAACGCGTCATGAAACCCCTTTGAAAGGGTGTTTCCATGTGCGTGCAATTCAGCTTGCAAGGGTTTTGGCAAGGCATCAACCCCCAGCGCCTTATGCGCACCGATCACCGCATCCTGCCCTTGCGATTGCGGCAAATACCGGCCCCAAAGCCGTGGCGCGCCGGTTTTATCATCTACCATTTGTGCGGCACCCGAGCCGGTTACGCCACAGCCAATGCCAAGCGCCATGCGCTGCACCACCAGCGCCACCCCGGCATCGGCCGGCGCGCCGTTGGCCTGCCGCAATATCCGCGCCGAAGGCCGGTTCCAGGCCCGCGCCATATGCAAAATACAGGCCTTGAGCTGGGCGCGCGGGTCCTGCGGGAACACCTCGTTCATCTCTTCAAAATAGCTGTTTTTGCAGAGCGCCACCCGAGCTTCGCCATCGGGCAAATCGGCATCAAAATCCTCGGCTTCCAGCCCGGCCACATTGGTGGCAAAGCTCTGGATAAACCGGCGATAAAGCAAATAGGCCCCGGCCTCGCCAACATCGGGCAGGGTTTCATCACCGATACCGATATTCAATATCGCGGTCGGCCCGCCCCACTCGGTATTGATCGGCGAGGCCCGCAGCGAAAGCAACCCGTCAAGCAGCCCGTTGGGTAATTCCGGCACCTCGCCGGTTTTTGCAATTTCGGCCACTTTTGCCGCCGAAAACACAACGCCCGCAGGCACCGGCAAGCCAAGCGCCGCCATTTTCGCCAGCCGACAAGCCCTGATGCCGTGGCGCTGAACATCCAGCTCGGTATGGCCATCAAGGGGTGTCATGTTACGGCTCCACGGTTTCGTTGCAGTGCAGCATAAGGGGGGCGAAAGCGGTTTGGCAATGGGGAAAAACGCGCAGCCAGCGTGGTGCATTTTGCCAGAGGCAAAATGCGCAGCGGCGCCCCGGCCTCGCTGCGCTCGGCGGCCCTAACCGCCAATTTCGGAAAAAACCGCCACCTTGTGCATGACCAAGCGGATCTCGTTGAGCAGGCAAAGCCGGTTACGCCGCGCCACGGCGTTGTCGGCATTCACCTGCACCCCGTCAAAGAAAGCATCAATCGGGGCGCGCAAGCCCGCCAGCGCCGCCATGGCCCCGGCGATATCTTCGCGGGTGAGCGCGCTTTCCATCTTGGGTGCTGCTGCTGCAAGCGCCGCAAACAGGTCGCGCTCAACGGCTTCCTCGGCATATTTCACCTCGGGCGTGCCCTCATAGGCGACACCGTCCTTTTTCTCTTCGGCGCGCAGGATATTATTGGCGCGCTTATAGCCCTGAAGCAGGTTTTCGCCGTCATCGGTATTGAGGAACGCTTGAAGTGCCTCGGCGCGTTTGACCAAAAGCGTGAGGTCATCATTGCCGGGCATGGCGAGGCAGGCGTCGATGACATCATGCCGGATGCCTTTGTCTTTGAGGTAGACTTTGAGGCGGTCGTGGAAGAAGGAGAGGAGGTTAGAACACGCATTCTTATAACGCTCCTGCACTCTATTTATGTATAATTTCCTATCAACTTGATCAGCTTTCGATGCTAAATCAACGGGAAAATCCTTTCCAAAAACGTGTACCATCCAAATATCAGAAACAGCATCTAAAGAATTCATTACATCACGTTCTTTTTGGGCAAGAAAAGTAGTGTCGCATTCGTCATTTTCAATGAATTTGAGAAATTCACTCAGTTTTTCTACAGGGTCAAACCCGTTCGACTCAGCGTATCCAATTAGAAAAGTCTCTTTAAGCAGATCCTCAATTACTCCTTTTCGATGTTCAGGTTCGGAAAAACCAGCAAAAGCGCCGTGGAATTTATCCCAAACGGAATAGTCATATCGGTCAAATAGCCGATAAATAGAATTATAAAAAACATCTAGAAGTCCAACCCGAACCTCATTCTCCAAAATCAACCGTATCACCCCCAGCGCCGCCCGCCGCAGCGCATAGGGGTCCTTGCTCCCCGTCGGCTTCTCGTCAATCGCCCAAAACCCCGTCAGCGTGTCAATCTTGTCCGCCAGTGCCACCGCTACCGAAACCGCTTCACTTGGCACATCATCACTCGGCCCCAGCGGCGAATAGTGCGCCTCGCAGGCATTGGCCACCGCCTGCGGCAGCCCCGCTGCCTCGGCATAATACCGCCCCATCAGCCCCTGAAGCTCCGGAAATTCGCCCACCATGGCCGAGCTCAAATCCGCCTTGCAAATCTGTGCGGCTTGCTCGGCCAAATCGGCATCGGCCCCGACCATCGGCGCAATCTCGCGCGCCAGCGCCGCAATCCGCGCCACCCGCTCGGCCTGTGAGCCGAGCTTATTATGAAAAGTCACGTTTTCCAGCTTGGCCGCCATATCGGCCAACGGCACCCGAAGGTCATTCTCCCAAAAGAACTTCGCGTCAGACAGCCTTGCAAACAGCACCTTCTGGTTGCCCGCCAAAATCGTCGCGCCACAGTCTGCGGTTTCGCGATTGGCCACGGTCACAAACTTCTCAATCCGGCCCGACTTCGGATTCCGCACGCTAAAAAACTTCTGGTGCGCGCGCATCGAGGTCTGCAACACCTCCGGCGGCAGTTCAAAAAAATCCCCGGCAATATCACCCATCAGCACCACCGGCCATTCAACCAGCCCCGCTACCTCCGCCAAAAGCGCCCGATC
>Ga0316205_10001870_pt1 | contig 24085 bp, 25 predicted proteins | sample 3monthpyrite_MG_FD_204941 | JGI IMG/M metagenome (GOLD analysis project Ga0316205, IMG submission 204941) | Microbial mat bacterial communities from mineral coupon in-situ incubated in ocean water Damariscotta River, Maine, United States -... | ecosystem: Environmental > Aquatic > Marine >... | reverse complement strand
CGACGTCTTGAGAAACAGGGTTATATGGTTGCTGAGGCAGAAGAAGGGCAGCAAGCATTGGATCTTATGAAAGTGGAGGATTTTGATCTGCTTTTATTAGATATTATGATGCCTGTCATGGATGGATATGGCGTGCTTGAAAGAATGCGTGCCGACGAAAAATTAAAATCATTGCCAGTTATTGTTTTAACAGCTGAAATTGAAGCTAGTAATATTATTCGTTGTATTGAATTGGGTGCAAATGATTATTTATTAAAACCATTTGATATGGTGGTATTAAGAAATCGTATTGTGCGTAGTTTACTTAATCGACGATTTCGTGAAGATGTGAGTGGTGATCTTGATTGGCATGGCCAACAAATTCCAAGCGTTATGGTCGTAGAAGACGATGAAATGAGCCGTGAGCTTTTAAGTAGACGCGTGAGTCAAGCAGGTTATCGCGTTACTACGGTAGAGGATGGTCAGGCGGCAATTGATTTATTACAAAAAAATCCGGTCGATCTGGTGTTGCTGGATATTATGATGCCAGAAATGAATGGTTTTGATGTTTTGCAGCATATCAAACAAGATGAAAACCTTGCAGACATGGCGGTAATAATGATTTCAGCACTTGATGATAAAGCCAGTATCGATAAGTGTATGCAAATAGGAGCAGAGGATTATATAACCAAACCGTTTAACGCACTGATATTGCAAGCAAGAATATTATCTTGCTTGCAATCAAAAAGAGTGCGAGATAATTTAATGTTTGGTTAATTGACAGCTATTCTGGCGTGCCTTGCCAAAGCATTTCATAACCCAGTTCATATGTTTCATCGCAAAATTCCGCTAACTGAGAAAACTTTTCCTGGAATGCATGATCAGCATGTGATTTTTCATGTTGTTCAAATGATTGCCAATAAGTCATGATGACGAGGTGATCTTCAGTCATTTTTTTAGAGTCAAATGAACCTTCATTTGACACAAAACCGGTGTATTTGTATACCTGTCCACCAATGAAGCCGCCATTGTCATCACCGTATGTGTTTTTTACAACATTACACATTTCACCGAGTGTTAACTCGACATCTTGCACGGTAATGCCTTCCTTTAGTTTAACAACATTAAATAACATTACGCAGCCAAAGGGTACTGTAATTGGGTGAAACATAACCGCTCCTTTTTTAAGAGAAAATTAATATATAGATTATATGGGGAATGTTAGGTGATTTTTCAAGTGCAAGAAAATAAATAGTAATTGCAGAGCCAGTTAGCGGATTACATATAAAACCTTATTGTTTTTAATTGTAATACGTTTTTTCATTTCCCAGTGTGAGGAAATAGATAGTAGCGTTACATTCCATGTTCCATTTGATAATGTTTTGATATTGGTTTGGTAAATCCCAGGAGCAATCATTGTAGGGGATGTTTGTTGGTCGAGTTTAGATAATGTTGGGTGAGTAAATTTTAGCAGTAGATTTTCCTGCGTTGCAGGATTGAGTGTTGTAAGTAATAATCTCAATGTTTTTTCATTAAATTGAAGGCTGGCTTTAATGTCGAGCTGCTCTGCTAATTGTTGTCTGCTTAAATCACGATTAATGGCTAGTCCTTCTTTGTAATAGTCATCTGCAACGACAGTATCAGATGTATCGATAGCTATAAATATAGTAATAATGGATGCAATGACAACCGACCCTGGTAGTGCAATAAGAAACCAAGGCCAAAATTGTTTATACCAGGGTTGTATGTTTGTTGAGTCTAAGCTATCTGTCATGATATTGTTTCCTAACGAATAACAGGCCCAATAAATCGTGCCGTTTCTTCTATTTTAAGATGTTCTTGTCCTGGGCTTTCCAGTCTGAAAATGATTTCGTTACTAGGGCGTTTAAGTGCAACTGGGTCAAGTCTGACCTGAACGTTTAGATGGTATACCTCACCAGAATTAACGTCTATATTTTTTGTAGAGTTGATTAATGTTAAACCCTCAATGCCACCAACTGAAAGGTGGTAACGCTGTTTGCTTGTAGACATATTGATAATGCGTAGATTGTAGATATTTTCAATCAGTCCACCGCTAACTTCACGATAAAGTGTATTCCGATCACGGATGATGTCTAATTCTAGTGGGATACGGTTTGCAATAGCAATGATTAGCGCAACAGCAACACCGGCAAGAATGCTGGCATATAGAATGATACGAGGGCGAAATAGGCGTGTCGTCTTCCCTTCAATTTCATTTTCTGTTGTATAGCGAACCAATCCCTTGTCATACCCGACTTTATCCATTACTTCATTGCAGACGTCAATACAGGCGGCGCAACCAATGCATTGGTATTGCAGGCCATCACGAATATCAATTCCTGTCGGGCAAACCTGGACGCAAAGCGTGCAATTCACGCAATCACCTAGCCCTAATTGTTTTGGGTCAGCTGATTTTTTTCGTGAGCCTCTTGGTTCACCACGTGTATTGTCGTATGAAATGACAAGTGTGTCTTTATCAAACATGGCGCTTTGAAAACGCGCATAAGGACACATATAGATACAGACTTGTTCACGTAGCCATCCTGCATTTCCGTATGTGGCCAGGCTATAAAAAATAATCCAGAAGCTTTCCCATGGCCCCATATCAAAATTAATGATATTGCTCCACAAAACATCAACGGCAGTGAAGTAACCAACAAAAGTAAAACCGGTAAATGCAGATAAGCTCAACCAAAGCAGGTGTTTGATAAATTTTTTATTAAATTTACCTTTGGTCATGGGTGCTTTATCAAGCTTCATTTGTTGCGAGCGCGTGCCTTCAACTTTTCGTTCTATCCAGAGAAAGGCTTCTGTCCAGACAGTTTGAGGACATGAGTAACCACACCATAGGCGGCCGGCGAGAGCCGTAAAAAAGAAAAGCGAAATTCCAGCGAGGATGAGCAACACAGCAAAATAAAAGAAATCCTGTGGCCAGAATGTTAAGCCAAAGACATGAAATTGACGATTGGGTAAATCAAGTAATACGGCTTGACGTTCACCCCATCTTAGCCACGGAGTGCCATAGTATATGGCCAATAAAGCTAAAACACCGGTTGTTCGTAATCGTGCAAATAAACCCTGTACCTGACGCGGGTAAACTTTTTTATGTTTCTCGTAAAGAGAATCAGACCCGGTCGATTCTGCCTCTGGTTTGTTACCAGTTGTCTTGTTGCTTGTTGAGCTCATGGCAGCCTTACAGTGAGTTGTTAGTGTCAGTCGGGCTTACTGGTTGATGGCAAGGCCGTTGAAAATAACAAGTTAACGCACAGGTTGTTGAAGTGAGTAACCAAAACAGGAAGAAGCCAATTGTGTAGGCGCCAACATTACTGATGGGTTTGGTGTTGCCAAGACAAAGTGACATTTCTTCAGGGTTGAACGCAGTAAAAAAAAGTACGGTAGCTAGGCCAGCGGTCAGGAATGATGGCCAGAAAACTGCGATAACACGTTGAACAGTTGGTATGTCTGTTTTACGTCTATTGAGAGTGCTGGCCATCGTTCTTTCTCCTAATTGCTTAAACTATAGATATATGCTGCAAGTAAGTGTGCCTTTTTCTCACCAAGAAAGTCTTTGTGAGCAGGCATGACACCATTGCGTCCTTGATTGATTGCTTTTTTAATAGAACCAATTGAGCCACGATATAACCAGATATCATCAGTTAAATTAGGGGCTCCCATTGCTTGATTGCCTTTGCCATCCATTCCATGACACCCCGCACAGGCTGCAAATTTTGTTTTGCCGGCTGCCGCTAAAGCTTTGTCATGAGGGGCATTGCTAAGGCTCATGACATAGTTGGCGACCTCGTTAACACCTTGCTCATTACCTAGTGCAGCTGCCATCGCTGGCATGACACCATTTCGTCCATTCATAATACTGGTTTTGATCGCATCAGGTGATCCGCCGTATAACCAGTCTTTATCTTTAAGGCTTGGGAACCCTGACGTGCCACCAGCATCAGTGCCATGACAGGTCGAGCAATAATTTGTAAATAAACGTTGTCCGGTTTTCATAGCGGTTACATCATTACTCAGATCTTCAATAGACTTGGCAGCATATGAATCAAACAAGGGCGCATATTTTTGTTTCGCGCTTTCCATTTCTTCTTCATATTGTTTAACCTGAGACCATTTAGCCGTGCCTGCAAAATTACCCAGTGCTGGATAAAAAGCCATGTAGCCTAGCCCGAAAACGATAGTGATGTAGAACAACCAGAGCCACCACCTTGGTAATGGGTTATTGTATTCTTCTAGGTCACCGTCCCAGACGTGTCCTGTGACCTCACCCTTCCCAGCTTCGCCAGGTTTGGTCTTGCTGCTTGACCAGATTAGCCACAGGCAACCTAAAAAACTCCCTACAGCAATTATAGTGACAAACCAGTGTAAAAAATTATTCACGATTCTTCTCCTCTTCCTGAAGTTTCAGGGCGGAACGTTCTGATATTTCATCGTCTGCAAAGGGCAAGTTAGCGGCTTCATTAAAGAAGCGTTTACGTTTACTGCTCCATGCCCAAATCCAGATGCCGACGAAGACAATCAGTAACAAAACAGTATGATATGAGTGAAAATCTGTCATGTTCATAACGGCTACCTCTTTGTCTTGATGCTGGTACCCATTACCTGCAGGTAATCGATTAATGCATCCATTTCAGTTTTGTTTTTTACTGCGGCTGATGCGTTGTTAATTTCGTCATCAGTGTATGGAACACCTAGTAAGCGCATGGCCCTTAATTTTTTAGTGGTGAGCTCAGAATCAATGGTGTTCTTTTCCAGCCAAGGGAAGCCAGGCATGTTTGATTCAGGAACTACATCACGAGGGTTGATCAGATGCAGGCGATGCCATTCATCACTATAACGACCGCCAACGCGATGAAGGTCAGGCCCCGTGCGTTTTGACCCCCACTGGAAAGGATGGTCATAAACAAACTCGCCAGCTACTGAGTAGTGTCCATAGCGTTCAGTTTCTGCACGGAAGGGTCGAATCATCTGTGAGTGGCAGGTGTAACAACCTTCACGGATGTAAATATCACGTCCCTCCAGCTGCAAGGCTGTATAGGGTTTTAGTCCCTTAACGGGTTCTGTCGTATCTTTGAGGAAAAAAAGTGGAACGATTTCCACCAGTCCTCCGAAGCTGATAGCGATGACAATCAGTAGAGCCATCAGACCGACATTAGTTTCAACTTTTTCATGTCCCATGATAGATCTCCTGTTAAGCCGTTTGAGGAATGTTGGCATCAACGGCTTCGCTGCCTTTGATGGTTTTCCAAATGTTATATGCCATGATCAGCATGCCGCCGAAGAACAGTAAGCCACCCAGTAGTCGTACGGCGTAGTATGGGTACATACGCTCAAGGCTCTCAACAAAACTGTAGGTTAAGGTGCCATCGGCATTCACCGCACGCCACATCAAACCTTGCATAACACCCGCTATCCACATTGAAACGATGTATAACACAACACCGATAGTAGAGACCCAGAAATGTGTATCGATCAACTTGATACTGTACATTTCTTTGCGCCCGAACAGTTGTGGAATCAGCGCATAAATTGCACCAATTGAAACCATGGCCACCCAGCCTAATGCGCCTGAATGTACGTGACCAATCGTCCAATCTGTGTAGTGAGATAATGCGTTGACTGTCTTGATAGACATCATTGGTCCTTCAAATGTAGACATGCCATAGAAAGACAAGGATACAATCAGGAATTTAAGAATCGGATCAGTACGCAATTTATGCCAGGCTCCGGATAAGGTCATGATACCGTTGATCATGCCGCCCCATGATGGCGCCAGAAGTAATAATGAGAATGCCATGCCGACAGATTGTGCCCAGTCAGGTAGCGCTGTGTAGTGAAGATGATGGGGGCCTGCCCACATATAGATTGAGATTAGTGACCAGAAATGCACCACGCTCAGTCGATATGAGAATACGGGTCGTCCTGCCTGCTTGGGAATAAAGTAATACATGATGCCAAGGAATCCAGCCGTAAGGAAGAAACCTACCGCGTTATGTCCATACCACCACTGCACCATCGCATCAATGGTACCTGAATAGACTGAATAAGATTTAAACATGCTGACCGGGATCGCAGCACTGTTAACAATGTGTAATATGGCAACGGTAATAATAAACGCACCATAGAACCAGTTAGCAACGTAGATGTGAGGGGTTTTACGTTTGAGAATGGTACCAAAGAATACAATGGCATAACTTACCCAAACGACAGCAATGAGAAGATCAATTGGCCACTCTAGTTCGGCATATTCTTTGCCGCTGGTCATGCCTAAAGGCAATGTAATGGCAGCTAGTAAGATAACGAGCGTCCATCCCCAGAATGTGAAGCCAACTAGTTTGCCTCCAAACAATCGAACCTGGCAGGTTCGTTGCACAACATAGTAAGAGGTTGCAAATAAAGCAGACCCTCCAAACGCGAATATAACCGCATTGGTATGAAGTGGCCTTAGTCGACTGTACGTCAGCCAAGGGATATCAAAATTGAGTTGAGGCCAAACCAGTTGTGCGGCAATGATGACACCAACAAGCATGCCAACGATGCCCCAAACAACGGTCATAACGGCAAACTGGCGTACGACTTTGTAGTTATATGTGGTCTGCGTATCCATTGTAATCCTCTTTGTTCGTAGTTATTAATAAGGTAATGCCAGAAACGATTCTGGCATTATTCATTTTAAGCCACTTCACTAGTGTTACTTTTATCAGAAACGAGTACCAATGCCCACACCTAATACTAATGGGTTAAGGTCAACTTTAACGCTACCTAAGGTGCCGCCTGTTGTCGTTGCCTTGGTGTCAATTTGTATGTATTTAGCATCAAGGTTGAGGAACCATTTTTTATTAATGTCGATATCAACACCTATCTGCCCGGCTAGACCAAATGAATTATCGTAACTAATTTTAGTAACATTATAAGGGGCACCCGCCAGTGTGCTGCTGACCTTGGAGCCGTAGAACATGGTGTAATTTAATCCTATACCAGCATAAGGGCGGACAGATGCTTTTGGCGCAAAATGGTACTGCAAAGTAAGCGTTGGTGGCAGTACCTTTACGCTGCCAACAGGTGCACCAGCCAGTGTGCCTGTTGCAGTAATATCATGTTTGGTAGTTGCAAGAATCAGCTCGAGGCCCAGATTATTAGTAACCATATAAGTAAAATCCAGTTCAATAGTTGCATCATCATCTGCTGTGACGCCAACTGTAGGGGCTCCGCTTAAACCGCCACTACTAGCATCTGGGTTAACATTGATAATCCGGCTGCGTATGAGCCAGTCACCGGCATCGGCAAGGATAGGGTTCATAAATGCTGAACCACAGATTGCAGCGACAATAAGAAAAGATGCCTTCTTTTTAAACAACATAAGTACTCCTAATAATTAAATAATAAATACCCCGGCGTGTCAGTTGGATGACAGCCATATAAGTAATGAGTAATATGCAGATATTCCAGGCGAGAGGTATTGATTCAGATCAAATAAAATCAGAATTCGGCTGAAAAAATATTAATTAAAGGGTCTAGATGAGGCTAACTAGTAGAAAAATTTTAGATTGTTGAGCATAAAACAGGTTAATATTTTAGGCAGTTTTAGGGTTGGATTTGTTTCCATTGCAATCGCTAACGATGGCTTTGAGGGCTTTAAGAGATAAAATATGTACAAATTTACCATCGACCTTGATTAATTTTTGTTCCTGAAAGCGTGTAAATAGTCTGCTTACTGTTTCAACAGCCAAGCCAAGATAATTTGAAATATCATTGCGAGACATACTCAGGTTGAATTCTGTTTCCGAAAATCCACGACTTTTTAGTCGCGATGATAAGCTAACCAGTAAAGAGGCCAGACGTTCTTCAGCCGTTTTTTTACCTAACAACATTAGAAGGTTGGCATCTTGGGTGATTTCTTTGCTCATGATTTTTAGTAGTTGGCGTCTCAGGCTTGGAATTTCGCCAGATAATTGCTCGAGTTGTTCAAATGGAATTTCGCAATAACTAGTAGTTTCCAGTGCTTTGGATGTGCATGGATGAATGTCGTCGTTTATAGCATCCAGCCCGACTATTTCCCCAGGCAAATGAAAACCAGTTATTTGCTCGCTTCCGTCATCACCCGTGGCATAGGTTTTTACTGAGCCTGAACGTACGGCATACACTGCGTGAAAAGTATCGCCTTGATGAAATAATACCTGGTTTTTTTTCAGGGGGTGGCTGCGTTTAATAATGTTATCAAGCTGATCAAGATCGCTGCCATCGAGACCTAGGGGCAGGCAGAGCTCGTGTAAACTGCAGCTTTGGCATGCGATTTTTATTTTTGACAGTTTTACAACGTTAGGCATTAGGTGATCTTTTTATTAGGAGATGATGGTATAATTTCAACAAATACTGTTAAATTAATCAACATATTAAACTTATTTAATTAAAATAGTCTGAATTCAGAATAAGACTGATAAAATTACTTGTTTGGCAGTTTTATCTAGTGCCTGTTCCGGTTATTCTATAACAGATAAAATATAATTAACGAAAATTATTGGGTTTTGGCCTAAAGCGAAATTGGAGAACTACTGGGATGTCTGAGCGAAAAGCCTCAATTAGCCGTAACACATTGGAAACAAAGATAAAAGTCAGTGTTAATTTGGACGGAACTGGGCAGTCTTCATTTAATACAGGCGTGCCTTTTCTGGATCACATGCTGGACCAGGTCGCTCGTCACGGCATGATCGATATTGATGTTGAAGCTGATGGCGATTTAGAGATTGATGCGCATCACACGGTGGAAGATATAGGCATAACGCTTGGACAAGCTTTCAGTGAAGCTATTGGCGATAAAAAAGGAATTCGTCGATATGGACATGCGTATGTGCCATTGGATGAAGCATTATCACGTGTGGTGATTGATTTTTCAGGCCGTCCCGGCATGGAATATCACGCAACCTATACGCGAGCACGTATTGGTGATTTTGATGTGGATCTTCTGCACGAGTTTTTTCAAGGTTTTATTAATCATGCACAAGCAACATTACACATTGATTGCATACGTGGCGTCAATGCACATCACATAGCAGAAACCATCTTCAAAGCGTTTGGACGCGCTGTGCGTATGGCGATTGAACGAGATGAGCGTATGGGTGACACGTTACCATCGACCAAAGGTAGTCTCTAAAAACTCTTCGGAAATTAAATATGAGTCTGGTGGCAGTTATAGATTATGGCATGGGTAATTTGCGCTCGGTAGCAAAAGCCCTTGAACATGTCGATCCAAAAGCAAACATTAAAATCACAAATGATGCTGCTGATATTAAAGCTGCAGATCATATTGTGTTTCCTGGTCAGGGCGCTATAGGTGCTGCGATGTTAGCCTTAAAAGAGCGTGATCTGGATAAAATTCTACTGGAAGAAATGGGTAAAAAACCATTTCTTGGAATTTGTCTGGGTTTGCAAGTCATGATGGATGCTAGCGAAGAGGATGGCGGTACGACTGGTCTTGGGCTGTTGCCAGGGCAAGTAAAACGCTTCCCTAATCCACATGTCGATTCTGATGGTAAACGATTGAAAGTTCCACATATGGGTTGGAATCAGTTGCAACAAACACAAGATCATCCTGTATGGAAAGGGATAGAGCAAGCAAGTCGATTTTATTTCGTACACAGTTATTATGTGACTACCGATATAGAAGAAGAAATTGCAGGCACTTGTGACTATGGGCTGGAGTTCGTAGCTGCAGCTTCTCGTGACAATATGTTTGCGGTGCAATTTCACCCAGAAAAAAGCGCACAGGCAGGCCTGAAATTATTGCAGAATTTTTTAAGCTGGGACGGTCAGCCGGTTTGATGATTTATTAATACCTTAAATGAGGATAGCGAAATGTTGTTAATACCCGCCATCGATTTAAAAGATGGAAAATGTGTCAGATTACGTCAGGGAATAATGGAAGACGAAACTGTCTTTTCTGATGATCCAGTCGAAGTGGCTGCGCGTTGGGTAGACGCTGGAGCAAGACGCTTACATTTAGTTGACCTGAATGGAGCATTTGCAGGCAAGCCTGTAAATGGTGAAGTTATAAATAGAATAGCGAGTCGTTTCCCTGATTTACCCATACAGGTCGGTGGTGGCATTCGTGACGAAGAAACCGTACAGGCTTATCTTAATGCAGGAGTTCAATATGTCATCATTGGAACAAAAGCGGTGAATGAGCCTCATTTTATAGGTGATTTATGCGCAGAGTTTCCTGGGCATGTCATCGTAGGTCTAGATGCTAAAAATGGAAAAGTAGCTGTTGATGGCTGGTCTAAATTATCTAATCATGATGTTATCGATATGGCTCAACGTTTTGAACGTGATGGTGTAGAAGCAATTATCTATACCGATATTGGCCGTGATGGAATGATGAATGGCGTGAATGTGGAAGCAACCGTCGCCTTAGCTCAAGCTATTACTATTCCTGTTATCGCTTCTGGCGGCATTACTAATCTGGATGATGTGAAAGCACTCTGTAAAGTTGAAGATGAAGGTATCATGGGAGCAATCACGGGTCGCGCCATTTACGAAGGAACATTAGATTTCGTAGAAGGCCAAAAATTAGCCGATGAGTTGGGGGGATAAAGATAATGTCTTTTGTTCTTTGTTTTTACTCGTTCTTCGTCCCTAGTTACTAGAAACTGGTCTTTAGAGATGGGATTAGCCAAAAGAATTATACCTTGCCTTGATGTCAGAGATGGCCGTGTTGTAAAAGGTGTGCAGTTTGTTGATATCCGCGATGCGGGTGATCCAGTAGAAGTGGCGCGTCGCTACGATAAAGAAGGCGCAGATGAGATTACATTTTTAGACATAACTGCCAGTTCAGATAATCGTGACACTATCATTCATGTTGTTGAGGCAGTTGCGAGTGAAGTATTTATTCCGCTTACAGTCGGTGGCGGCATACGTAAAGTTGAAGATATACGTCGTATGCTGAATGCAGGGGCAGACAAAGTTGGTATTAACACCGCAGCAGTTTTTAACCCGGAGTTGGTAAAAGAAGCATCGGATAAAGTTGGCTCCCAATGTATCGTTGTGGCTATTGATGCCAAGTGTGTCAGTGCGGAAGGTGAACCAAAACGATGGGAGATTTTTACCCATGGTGGCCGTAAACCGACCGGCATTGACGCCATTGAGTGGGCGGTTCGTATGCAAACAAACGGCGCTGGCGAAATTCTGTTAACCAGCATGGATAGAGATGGCACTAAAATTGGATTTGATCTTGAGCTAACTAGCGCAGTATGTGCCGCAGTCGAGATACCGGTTATTGCATCGGGTGGAGTGGGTAATTTACAGCATCTTGCGGATGGTGTAACCAAAGGTAATGCCGACGCAGTACTGGCGGCGAGTATTTTCCATTTTGCAGAATACACAGTTGGCGAAGCAAAGCAGTTTATGGTCGACCAGGGTATCGAAGTCAGGTTATGAAAACAGTGACTAGTTGTTAGCAACTAGAGACCGCGAGTTAGGGTAATTTTTATGACTGAACAATGGTTAGATGATATTAAATGGACCGACGATGGTCTGGTGCCCGTTGTTTCACAAGAAGAAACGACAGGTGATATTCTCATGTTCGCATGGATGAATCGCGAATCATTTAAATTAACAGTCGAAACAGGTCATGCTGTTTATTGGTCCCGTTCACGAAATAAGCTTTGGCATAAAGGCGAAGAGTCTGGCAATCAACAAGTGATTAAAGACATTCGTATCGACTGCGATAATGACGTTGTGTTAATTGTTGTTGAGCAACGCGGAGGTATTGCTTGTCATACAGGGCGGCATAGTTGTTTTTTCAAGCAATTGAAGCATGGTAGCTGGGATATTGTAGAGCCTGTTATCAAAGATCCGAAGGATATTTACAGTAAATAATTTTGCTTCGTTTGTGCTCAATTATATTGTTAAGTAACTGCTTTTATTGTCGCAATGCTATTCTTGGATAGATCTGTCTCATCGCAATACCTATAATAGATTCATTCAAAATGTTAAGCTTGATTTATATGTGGCATTCAGCCTTGGGTTTTGTCTGATTGAAATCGCTAACATATTGTTTTTATTGAAATACTATAGGTAATATATACAAGGCAATGAATGATATACTAAACAAACTGTCTGAGATTCTGGAACAGCGTAAACAAGCTGACCCAGATTCGTCCTATGTAGCAGGTTTATATAGTAAGGGCTTGGACGCGATTTTGAAAAAAATTGGTGAAGAGGCGACAGAAACGGTTATGGCTGCAAAGGATGGTCAGGCCGATAAAATAATTTATGAAACAGCAGACTTATGGTTTCACACTATGATTTTGTTGGCCAGTCAGAATTTAGGTCCTGAAGATGTATTAAAGGAACTGGATAGACGATTTGGTATTTCGGGTATTGAAGAGAAAGCTGGTCGTAAAAAAGAAGAAAGATAAATCAGCCGACATTCATCGGTAAGAGATAAACCATTGTCTCAAATGAATAATTTTGGAGAGAAGCATTATGGGTCCTAGTATTTGGCAGTTATTGATTGTTTTAGTCATTATTTTATTATTGTTTGGTACCAAGAAACTTAAAAACCTTGGTTCTGATGTTGGTGGCGCAATTCGCGGCTTCAAAAAAGCAGTGAAAGATGGCGAGAAAGGCAAAGAAGATGCAAATGCAGATTCAAAAATAGAAGAAAATTCGCAAGCCACTATAATTGAAGGCGAAGTTACTTCGAGCGAAAAAGACAAGGATAAAGTCTAATTTTATCAACCGCTGTGAGCTTTTCGCACAGCGGTTGTGTAAGCTAGACATTCTTTCGTTTTATCATGTTTGATATAGGTTTCCAGGAACTGATGTTAGTAATGGTCGTAGCCCTATTGGTTATCGGCCCTGAACGTATGCCCGGCGTTGCACGCAAAGCGGGCATGTGGTTTGGAAAAGCGCGTCGTTTCATTGGGTCTGTTAAAGAAGATATTGATCGTGAATTTGCTTCCGATGAATTGAAACGTATCATGCAAGAACAAAAAGATTCGATAGGTATTCACGAAATTATCGAAGATACCAAAGATGCAATGGAAGAAGCGAAACAAGAATACCTGGTAAAAAATACAGATGCGATTGAGGAAGGAATGAACTCGATTGAACATTCTGTAAATAGCACAGACACAGATGACAAACCCGGAAAATAATACGCCAGAAGAAGAGATGACTTTTGTTCATCACTTGATAGAACTGCGTGATCGACTTTTACGCATGGTGTTGAGTGTTATTGTTATTTTTGTATCACTGTTTTATTTTGCTAATGATCTGTACACTTATCTTGCTGGCCCGCTGTTAGCCTATATGCCGGAAGGTAGTCAGATGATTGCGATTGATGTCGCCTCACCATTTTTGACGCCTTTTAAATTGACTATGTACTCGGCTATTTTCCTGGCCATGCCTTATATTTTGTATCAATTATGGCATTTTATTGCTCCTGGGTTATATTCTCATGAAAGACGCATGGCAGCCCCTCTGGTAGCGGCTAGTTCAATTTTATTTTATTGCGGTATGGCATTTGCCTATTATGTGGTTTTCCCATTAGTGTTCGGATTCCTTACTGGGACAGCACCTGAAGGGGTGTCAGTAATGACAGATATCACGCGATATCTGGATTTTGTTATCACGATATTTTTTGCTTTTGGAATTGCATTTCAGGTTCCTATTGCAACGATCGTTGTGGTGTGGACAGGCATGTCTACACCTGATCAACTCATTACTAAACGGCCGTTTGTTATTGTAGGCGCTTTCGTTATTGGGATGTTACTGACTCCGCCTGATTTTATTTCGCAGACATTGCTGGCTGTGCCAATGTGGATCTTATTTGAATTAGGTATTTTATTTTCACGTTTTTATGTGCCAGCCAAGGATGAAGAGGTAGCGGGAGATAATGACAAGAATGAGAGTAAGGAAAACAAGGAAAGTAGTGGCGAAGAAAATAGTATAGCTAATCCTGCTGCGGTTGCCGCGGAAAGAATTATTAGTGAAGAAGAGTCGGATGAAGAAGAACAAGAGGATGCTGACGAAGATGCAAATGGATCAGGTCATCAGGAATATGAGCCGGATGATGATTTTACGCCTCTAACAGACGATGAAATGGATGCAGAAATAGATCGAATTGATGCTGAAATGGATGCGATGATGGACGAAGAAGACGAAGGCGACACATCTGAGGCTGATGATAAAGAGAAGAAGCCCTAGCTTGCTAAGTTGAGTCCAAAATTCCTATGGTAATAGGGAATTTTCCCCACCTATATCTGTCATATATAGATATTGATAATTAATGCTGGGTCAGGATATGAAACTAATTACACTTACCGTTTTCTCACTGTCTCTAGCATTCTTTCATATGTCTTCAGCGTACGCTGAAAACAATCTAAAAAATCACCCTTCTCCATATTTAGCCATGCATGGCAAAGACCCGGTTAATTGGCAGCGTTGGGATAACTCAATATTTAAGCGAGCAAAAAGAGAAAATAAGCTTGTGTTTGTATCAATCGGTTATTTCGCATGTCATTGGTGTCATGTTATGCAACGAGAATCCTATCGCAACCCTGATATCGCCAGCATAATGAACCGTGAATTTATTTCAGTCAAGGTAGATAGAGAGCTAAGACCGGCACTCGATGCACGTTTGATTAACTTCGTAGAAAAAACACGTGGTTATGCAGGTTGGCCGTTGAATGTTTTTATTACCCCTGATGGTTATCCTTTAATCGGCGTTGTTTATTTGCCACCAAAAGACTTTAAATCCTTATTAGAAAATGTAGTGAAAACATGGGAATCGGATAAGCCTGGTATGGAAGCAATGGCTCAATCAGCTGCAGAGGTTTTAAGTAAGGTGGAACCATCGAAAGGAGAGGTTCTGGATAAAAAGGAAATTAAATATTATCAAACACTTTTTCAAAGATTAGCAATGCAGAATGCAGACTATCTTCAGGGTGGTTTTGGTGAGGAAAGTAAGTTTCCGTTAGTGCCACAGCTAAGTTTGTTATTGCAGCTATACGAAAAAAACAATGATAAGGCATTAGGTGAGTTTCTTAAATTAACACTGGATAAAATGGCATCGCTAGGTTTGTATGATCATTTGAGAGGGGGTTTTTATCGATACGTAGTTGACCCTAATTGGCAGATTCCTCACTTTGAAAAGATGTTGTATGACAATGCGCAGTTAGTGGGTTTATATCTAAAAGCAGGATCTGTTTTTAAGAAAAAGAAGTATGTTGAATTAGCATTAGAGAGTATGGATTTTTTGAGTAGTGAGTTTTCTGATAAAACAGGAGTAATGATAAGTAGTCTTTCTGCAATAGATAATAAAAATGTGGAAGGTGGTTATTATCTCTGGAGTGATGAAGAGCTTAGTAAGCTACTAACAAAACAACAATACCAGGTTATTAAATTATATTGGGGTATGGAACACGCGCCAGAGCTGGATGGAGGGCATCACCCCAGGTTAGATCAAACAGTGTCTTTTATAGCAAATAAATTAAATACTAGTTCTGGAAAAATTGAAAAAATAATTACATCTGTCAAAAATAAATTACGAGCACAGCAGTCAAAGCGAGTATTACCAAAGGATACAAAAATTCTAGCCGCATGGAATGGATTGGCCTTGTCAGCACTGGCTCAGGCAAGTCAAAAGGATAAAAAATATGAGAAACAGGCAGCTCAAATACAATCATTCATCATAAAGAATTTTTGGGATGGTAAAACATTGAAAAGAGCGATGGCAGATAATGAATTTTTAGGTAATGCAGCGCTTGAAGACTATGCCTACGTGGCGCAAGGTTTAATGGACTGGTATGGGTACAATAAAGATAACCAGGTGCTAGCACAGGCTCAAGCTATCGTAAAACAAGCCTGGCAACGTTTTTATTCAGATGACGGATGGCTGTTGGCAGAAGGCATGATACCAGGTATCTCTGCCAGAGAGGCTATTATCGCTGATGGCCCAATGCCTTCACCATCGGCAACGTTAATTCGTGTTAGTTTGAAGCTTGCAAAAATAACGAACGATAAATCATTATTGAGTATAGCAAAGTCTGCATTGAATAGAGGGCATAAAATTTTAAAAACAGATAATTTTTGGTATGCGGCACATATAGCAGCGATGTCAGATCTTGTAGAATAAACAGTTATGCTAATAGTTGCTGCATTGCTTTAATATTTTTTGTTTCGGTGTCAGGGATATCAATAATCTCAAATGTGAATATATTTAATGACTTTGTGCCCAGGACTTGCTGTGTGAGTTTTGCGTATTTGATTATACCGTCAATGTTAACGACTAGTTTAGTCTCAACGTGATAGATGGCTGCAGGGAGTAATAATTTTGCACTTGCCTGATTTAGTTCAGTGGCATCAATTAAAAGGCTGCGCATGTACTCCCCACCTTTCCCGATACCACTGATAGCTCGAGTAGCAACAGATCGACAAAGGGTTGACAGCAACATGATGCCTAGTCCAATTGAGCAGTCTTCATTCGCATGTAACCATCGTATGACTCCTAGATTCCATGTTTTGTTATCGCGATATGACATTAATTCCCCAACACGAACAGGCAGACATTTATTTGATTGGCAAAAAAGTGACATGCCGGCATGACTTTGATTTTTTATTTCCCATGATGAAATGTTGTATGTTTCGCTTTCAGTGGGGTTTTGATTGATTTCATCATGTTCTCTGCTGCTTTTGGCGGAATATATTTTTTCCCATTTATCTAATACGCTACTTTCTGCATCAAAATTAGACGACCTTGGTTGGTCTATACCAGCTTCTAATCGATGTTCTGCTTCATCAGTTTTCCATGGTTCGTAATCTTTGGGTACAAGAAAAAGGCCAGATGTTTCTAGTGCATCTTTTGCATAAGTATTCACTTCATCTAACTCAGGATTGAATGGCACTTTATTGCTAACATGATAATGAGCGGTACTCAAACCAATGACGATATCCTTGCGACCTAGAGTTGTTTCGCGTTGTTCAAATCGTTCTCGACTCCTTGACCAGTTTTCATGCATGCGAAGGAGTAAGTCACGTTTCATACGAATCGATAAGCTGGATTGATTCAATTTAATATGTTCTTCGATTTCTTTGTCGAGTAATAGTGCATGTGATTTTAGCGCGTCAATCAAACGATCCATATTAAGTAAGCGGGGTTCAAAAAAGTTGGTTTTACGGTTGGGCGATAAAAATATAGGTGCGTGCGCGGAATTAAGATCAATAGCAAAACCACTGTTGATGGATTCATTTCTTGGATAAGGCAATATACGCAAGCCTTGTGAGAGTTTAGATAAGGCGGCAAATACAGTATACGCTTCATCTTGCATTAAATGATAAGGGTTAGTTAATGAGAGTAAAAGCGCACGTTTGTAGCTAATAGCAATGGTTTCAGTTTGATTATCGGGCCCAGTAGGAATGAGTGTGTCGGTTAAGTTTGCATCTTCTGCGGTTTTAAATAATGGGTGTATTTCATGCCATGTATTAACTGGCACGGGTCTATAGATCAGGTAACACTCCAGCATGATGAATGATAATTGTTGGATAGCATGGTAAAGAGAGAAAATAATAATCTTTTCTTTACTAGCGCTGATATTTTTACTTTCTATGTCATACAAAGTGGACTTGTAACCGATGCACAATAAATTATTTAAGGTAATGGCGCCTTGAAAAAAACGCCTGTTTTTATCAGATAAGGGTAGTTTGGCCTGTGAATATTTGCTGCGAAGTGAAGCGATCAGGTTTTCGCATGTAGGACGTAAAAGCTCTAAGGCATTGTATCTATCTGTGTAGTTAAGTTGGCATTGATTTAGTTCGCTTAAGTAATCGATGAGCAGTCGTGTGCTATGCTCAGGATTCACTAAGGGTAACTTATCCAACCATTTAGAAATATTAGTGACTTTTGGCTTAGGATCAAGCTGATCAATTGCCAGATTCTGATGGGGTATATTGAAGTCAAGCTCTTGCATAAGTAATTTATTTTAACTATCTGTACGTTAAATTAACAGTGTTGTTTTACTTGACTGTAAATCGCTGATGAAGCGCGCGATAGGTTATTGGTACCAGGTATAAACTAACAATTAGCGAGAAGCTTAAGCCTGCAATTATTGTAATGGCTAGAGGTTTTAACATCTCGGCACCTTCTCCAAAGCCAATGGCTAACGGGGTAAGTCCAATAATGGTAGTTAGTGATGTCATTAAAATAGGGCGCAGCCGCAGCTTTGCCGCTTCTGCTATTGATGCATCAAGGGACGTGCCCTGACGGCGAAGGATCTCGATATATTCAACCATAACAATTGCATTGTTCACTACAATTCCGGCCAGCATTATCATGCCTAACCATAATGGCATGGATAGTGGCATTTCAGTCCAGGCTATCGCTATAGCAACACCAATTGCAGAAAAGGGTATGCTGCATAAAATGATAAGTGGGTTAAGTAATGATTCATATTGAACAGCCATAACCACAAGAACAAGAAATAACGCAATGGCGAGTAGCTTCCATATCGTATTTTGACTGGATTGTAGGGTCTTAGAAATGCCTGCATCATACAATTGATAGCCAATTGGCAAATCGATATCTGCAAGTACACGTTGTACGTTTGCTAATACGGCACCGGTTGTAAAACCTTCATCGATACCTGCGTTGATTTCAATGATACGACGTTGACTGTCGCGTAAAATACCTGAAGGTGTTTCTATTAAGTCGATCTTCGCAACATCAGAAAGATAGATTGAAGTATTATTATTACTTACTTTACCTAAGAGTAGTGATTCAAGATTGCTTAAATTAGAAGTGTCAATATCAGGCAACTTGACTCTTATGTTGTATGATCGATCACCTTCTAGAAAATCGCTAATGACCAAGCCACTAATGGCGGTTTTAATTATTCGGCTTATTTGTTCAGTTGTAAAGCCCAGCGTTGCAGCACGTTCGCGGTCTATCTTGATAGATAGTTCCTGCCCTGTTTCCTCAGCAGAATGAGTGGCATTGCGTATGCCTTTTATATCTTTGAGCTTTACAAGAATCGTGTCACCTATTTCATCAAGAGTATCTAGATCTTGCCCGCTAACTCTTAAGCTTATATCATCGCTGCCTCGGTGAAAGCGAGCACCCGGGATACCTAGTTTATATACATGTACGCGGACGCCTGCGATTTTATGTTTATTTAAAAGCTTTCTGAATCGCTTGATCCAGTCATCGCTACTGATGTCCCTAGTTGTTTTTTTACTTAACTGAATATCAATGCGGCCATAATGTCGTGACTGGACTTCGGTGCGGCCAAAGATAAATCCACCTGCTATAGTAAATACAGTTTCAACTTCAGGCATTTTTTGAATAAGTGATTCAACCTGAATGATAGCCTGATCAGTAACATTAAGTTTTACGCCTGTATCAGCTTTAACGCGAATGCCAATTCTTCCATCATCAATTTTAGGTAAAAATACACGTGAGTCGCTTTTGAAAGACGGCACGCTGCTAATACCTGCAGCAATTAGAATAAGAATAAAAATAGCTTTTACTATTGTGCTTTTTAAAAGAAAGCTAATACTATTTTTGTAAGTGCGCTGTAAAATGATGATGAACTTATCTACTGGGCTTTGTTTGTTAGGATCTTCGATTTGATTTAATCGTGTTGCAAGTGCAGGCACTAATGTTAATGCAACAATCATCGCGGCAACAATAGCAGCGGTAATGGTAAAAATGAGTTCATGAAAAAAAAGACCGACTAAACCACTAATAAACAGAAAAGGAATGATGGCAGCAAGGTTTGTGCTGGTAGATGCAACAATGGCACTATTAACTTCCTGTGCTGCGTGAGTGCCTGCCTCAAAACTATTTTCACCTTCTGTTTGATGCCGGTAAATATTTTCAAGCATAACAATAGTGCTATCAACTAGCATGCCAACGCCAACAGCTAAACCGCCGAGTGTCATTATGTTTAGCGTAAGCCCGGCCATATCCATAATCAGGAACGTAACGGTAATTGCAATCGGGATGGCGCTACCTATAATTAGTGTACGTTTGATATTGCCAAGGAATAAGTAAACAACAAGCATAGCCAGAATAGCACCTGAAATAGTAGCAATGGCAGCATTGTTAAGTGAGTTGCGAATATAAATTGATTGATCGCCAACAATGTTTACTTGAATGTCATCAGGCAGCACTCTTTGTTGTCTTAGTTCTTGTAAACGTTGCTTGATAGAGTCAGCAACACTGACGGTATTAGCATTGGGTTGTTTTTGTATCGATACTTTTATTCCACTAACACCATTAAGCCTTACTCGTAATTTTTCATCTTCGTGTGTATCGATCACGCTTGCGATATCTTTTAAATGTATGTACTGGCCATCGGGTAAAGAAATAGGTAGGTTGGCAATATCGGAAATCGACTCCAATCGCGCAGAGATTCGGCCGCTGAGTTCGCGTCGTTCTAGTTTGATTCTGCCAGCAGGTTCTTCCTGATTACCTTTTTTTATAGCATCTATGATGTTGTCAGTTGTTAAACCAAGGCCCGCTAGGCGTTGTTGGTCAGGAAGTACCTGAATTTCTCTTATAAGACCGCCGCCAACTTCTGCAGCTGCGATGCCAGGCAGGTTAATAAACCATTTAGAGAATACATCATCTACCCAGTTGCGTAATGCGATGGGTTCACGGGTCTTTGAGCTAATAATATACTCGGCTACGGGTCGTTGTGAAGGGTCTCGTTTATAGATAATGGGTTGTTCAATACCTTCAGGTAAAAAACGTTTGGCACGATCAAGACGGGTGCTTGCATCTCGTAATGCGATATCGATATCTTTTCCATATTGAAAAGATAAATTGATCTTACTTCTACCTTCAGAGCTAGTGGATTCTATGCTGATAACATCTTCTGTAATAGCTAGCTGCTCTTCAAGTTGACGTGTAACCTGATCTTCCATTATTTTGGCAGGCACACCCGGGTTGCTAATGCGTACTCTAACGTCAGGGTAAATAATATTGGGTAATAAATTTACAGGGAGCCGGTCAAGTGAAAAAACACCAAGTAGCATGATGGCAAGTGTGATCATGATAACGCCAATTGGATGACGTATTGACCAGGCAGCGATACCGCCGCCGCTTGTTGATATTAATTCTTGTGTTGTTCTGCGAGTCATCTTGTAGATTGTGATTGTTGATCAGGCTTTTTTTGTTTTTTATTTTTACCGGTGGTTACTTTTTTGCCATCACGTAATCCCAGAAATCCCTTGGTGATTACAGCTGTATTGGCTTCCAGGCCATCAATGATGCTAATCAGGTTACCGTGGCGTATGCCGGTAAGCACGTATTGTTTGCTGGCTACTTGTTTTTCAATAATGTAGACATACTCTCCGTCGTCATCCCGGCGTAAAGCTGTAAAAGGAATAACAAGATAAGGTTTGGGTGAGGGCGTAAGTGTTACGCGACAAAGTGAGCCAGCTCGAATAGCGTCAGGTATATTATCAAACGATACTTCGATTGTACCCAAACGAGTGCTTGGGTTAACAGTAGGGTAGATGCGGCTGATAATGCCTGAATGTTCATTTTTTCCTAATGCATCAATTTTAATCTTTGCAGGGTCACCCTTTTTGAGTAAAGGTAGAATTAAGCCCGAGACATTAACGCGGGTAATGATTGATTGTCGGTCAATGACAGTCATAAGGTGAGTGTGTCTGGGCGCAATGTCGCCAGGTTCAATTAGCCGTTCGCTAACGGTACCATTAAATGGCGCATTTATTGTAGTGTAACGAAGGCGTGTGCGGAGTAATTCTTCCTCAGCCACAGCAACTCTGACAGCAGTAGCGATGCGCGCTCTTTCCTCATCTGCTGCCAGGCGTTTTTTGACAAGGCTACGAACACGTTTAAGATCTTGTTCCGCTTGTCTACGGGTAGCAACAGCTTTGTCTAACTGGGCTTTTAGCAGGCTACCATCTATATTGATTAATACTTCATTTTTTTTGAACTTGTCACCAGGGTAAAGATGAATAGCAGTTATTTTACCTTCTTCCTGATTGAATATTTTTACCTGACGTAAAATTCGCAAAGTACCGGTGCGGGTGGTTGACGTACTTAATGTTTTTAAAACGCTGTTTGTGGTCGCCACTAGATGTGAGCGTTTCCCACCGGTTTTCTTTTTTTCTTTATCGGGTGAATCGGTGCATGAGGACAAGCCTAGTGATATTAGTAAGGCTAAAATTGGTAACGCTATCAATTTTATGAAAATAGGTCTGTGGGTCATATTTATAGTATCAATTAGCCAGTCAAAGGTAAATTCAGTATATAGTAAACATTTGTATAAGTTAATGAAATATAGAGTAATAATAAACGATGAAGTTCAGTTTATAATTACTCTGGTGATGCTTTTGCCGTTTGGATTCCACCGGTATGAATAGCCAGCAATCGATTTCCTTGCTTAAAGTAAGATGATTGAATTAATTGATACAATCCAAACATCATTTTGCCAGTATAAATGTAATCAAGATCGATATTATGAGTTAATTTAAACCAGTTTATGAAATGGATTAATGCTTTGTTCTTTTTTGCATAGCCATCAAAGTGATAATCAGGGTTGATTGACCAGTGGATATGACCTTGCGCCTCTGCGTTTAAGAGGAATTTAACCTGATTTTCTATGTAGTCGTCGGCATTTACCACCTGGAATCCGAGTACCTGAGTTTTACTGAGATTTTGTTGATAAGCTCCAAGAATGATACCTGCAAGTGTTCCGCCCGTACCACAGGCACAAGTAATAACATCATAGTTATCCTGTAAGTCATCTACTATTTCGGCAGATCCTTTAACGGCTAGAGCATTACTACCTCCTTCGGGAAGTATATAAAAATCACCAAACTTTTCATGTAATTTTGCAATAGAGATATCTGAGTTTTTTGTTCTGTATTCTTCTCTTGCTATAAAATTAAGTTGCATGCCGTTTACTTTAGCCTTAGTTAATATCGGATTAAGAGGTTTGAATGCAAGTTCGTTTCCCCTTATGACTCCAATAGTCGGTATATTATAAATTCTACCGGCAGCCGATAAAGCGAGGATATGATTAGAATAGGCACCACCAAAACTTAATATACAGGGTGATTTTAATTGTTGAGCCTCAAGAATATTATATTTTAGTTTTCTGAGCTTGTTACCCATAATTTCAGGGTGATTTAAATCTTCTCTTTTTATAAAGAGTGAAACATTATGTTTGCGTGTAATCTCGTCAGATAGTTCTTCTACTGGTGCATTAATGTGTTCAAAGATATCCATATTATTCAGCGGGATGATAGCGTTTCTACAATCGGACACTTTGTTTTATGTTTTCCGGACGCACAGGTTTTTATTAATTGATTTAATGTTTGTTGTAGAGATTCTAAATCTTTTATTTGGCTTTTTATTTTATCACGTTTTTTTTCTGCACGAATACGTATATCCTGACAATGACCGTCTCCCAACGTTAATAGTTCTGCAATTTCAGTTAGGCTGAAACCTAATCGTTGTGCACGCTTGATGAACTTAATGTGTGCTATTAGGCTAAGAGGATATTTGCGATAGCCATGAGCGGGTTTTTTAGGTTCAATGATAAGTCCAATTCTTTGGTAGTAACGAATTGTTTCGATATTAACGCCAGCCGAGACGGCTAAACGCCCTATAGTTAACGCTGATTCATTCATAATGTTAGCCTTGCTTGACTCAGTACCTTAGTACGGAGTTTATACGCTTGTTAATTGAAATCAAGCTGGGAGCAATTTCATGCATTGGATAACACGATTAATCTGGGGTGTTGGGTGCTTTAATAGCGGCTATGGGTTGCGCATCATGTTTTCTTGCCTTGGGTGTCTTAACATCGGCTTTAGGGCCTGGTTTTCTAGCGCAATTTGAAGGTGCTTTTATTAACACGTTGCTCCCCATTTTTGTCTGGTTAGCGATAATAGCTAACGGGTTTTCTTTTTTATTTCATGGGATCTTTATTAGATTGATGGCAAGCTTAATTGGTCCAAGTTTTGTATTGCTGACATTGTATCCATTATGGTCACATGAATGGAGTACGTATCTTTTTTATATAGGGTTAGTAATGAT
>Ga0316205_10001868_pt1 | contig 24120 bp, 20 predicted proteins | sample 3monthpyrite_MG_FD_204941 | JGI IMG/M metagenome (GOLD analysis project Ga0316205, IMG submission 204941) | Microbial mat bacterial communities from mineral coupon in-situ incubated in ocean water Damariscotta River, Maine, United States -... | ecosystem: Environmental > Aquatic > Marine >... | reverse complement strand
CCGTATCAAGATAGTCAGAGAAGTTTACCAACATACGACAAGGCCCTTCTTGCACCTCATGGAATTCATCTGTACCTGCCAAACGGTTGTATTGCTCTTTACCCTGCTGGCGTCGACGTTGTCTGAAGCTAATTTGTTCCGCTGGCACCTCAAAGACTTCTGGTAACTGCGTAAAGGCTGCCTGCAAGCGGCGAAGTGCTTTTTCTGCGTCGACTGTTTTAGGTGCGGTGTATTCCTGCACGTGTACATATAGCTTATCACTGTAATAAAGATCAACAGCAATGGCGAACTCTGGCAAATCCGCATCGTAAACGCGATAGCAATCAATGTTTTCACGCTTGGCCCAGCGCGAGAACTTTTTAAAGTTTTTACGCAGCCGGTTAGCAAACATATCACCACCGGTTTTCTCTAAGGTGTCCGGCTGGTTATAAATTAGCAATTCACAATCAATTGGCCCGTTATTTAATTCAATAATTTCATCGGCAACTTGACCATGGTACAAGGCCAACTCAGGACTGCCGGTGAAAACCGCTTCATCCCAGTTGGGTAATTGCCGCTGTTTCAATTTACCTAATGCCGCATACAGGTTTCGCAAGCCGCCTACCGCGGTCACACGTTCTCCATAGGGTGGGTTACATATCAATAAGCCATGCTCTACATCGCTCAGTGCTGCAGGCAAGGCGCCAGTCTCAGTCAAGGCACATGTCTCAGCATGAATATGTGTTTGCAAACCAGCGCGCGTAATATTGGCAATGGTTTTGCGTATCGCAATTTTGTCTGCATCCTGTCCACGGATTGGTGGCATGTTCGCTAAGCCTTTTTCACGGCGCTGTTCAGCCTCTGTCAGAATTTGTTGCCACAACGCATCATCATGATCTGTCCAACCTTCAAAACCAAACCCCTCACGCAATAAACCTGGCGCGATATCACCAGCCATCATCGCGGCCTCAATTAACAAAGTGCCACTGCCACACATCGGGTCAAACAAAGCTTTTTGTGATGGCCAACCCGCAAACATTAACAACGCCGAAGCTAAATTTTCTTTTAGTGGTGCTTCGCCACCGGCTTCGCGGTAGCCACGCCGATGCAAACTACCACCGGAAAGATCCAATGCGATTTGAGCTTCTCGACGTCGGATGTGTAAGTTAATGCGGATATCAGGGTTGTCGGTATCAATGGAAGGTCGTTCGCCCGTGGCCTCGCGAAATTGATCAACAATGGCGTCTTTTACTTTTAATGACGCGTAATGACTGTGGTTAATCACCGCCTGCGCCAATGTGCAATGCACTGAAAATGTCGCCGTAACCGGAAAAATTGCTTGCCAGTCTATTTTTGAGGCGCCCTCATAGAGTGCATCTGTATCGCCTGCCTTAAAGCTACCGATAGGCAATAAAACACGGTTAGCAATCCTAGACCAAAGGCAAATACGATAAAGACCGGCATGATCTGCCACACAATGGACACCCGCAGCCACCACTTTAATGTCGGTTGCACCAAACTCTTCTAATTCTTGACCTAGTAAACTCGTTGTACCACGTGGCGCACTGACAAATAACTTCATTTTATGACTAACCTTCAAGAATGAGACCGCATTATACCCCCGCTAAGGCAACGTTTATATCCATATTGTCGACTGGTTAACAGTACGAATGTGACTGGGTTCAACGTCATTTACATACAGTTCGATAAACTGCTTATCTCGGAGGAATACCTTATGCACAGTCTCGCCGCTAAAATTGATACCCCTACCTTAAAAAGGTTTGAACCACTGAGTTCACTCGATGACCACCAGCTTTCGCAACTAACGCGTTATGCCATCATGCATCGACTTCAGCCAGGTGAAGAATTAAGTCTTTCTATGGCCGAACGAGACGCTGAAAAATATATCGACTACTTAATCAGTGGCGATATCGAATTACGGCATCAGCATCACCGTCAGCAGCTTAATTATCAACACCCTAAAGCGACACAAGCACTGTCAAATAGCCTGCCTCAGTATTCATCCATACTCGCTCACACCAACAGTGCCATTCTAAGAATAGAAAAGCGGTTACTGGAATCAAGTCTGCATTTAAATATGGATAAGGTGATGCAGTGCGAAGAATTACAGGTTGAGGCTGATATGCACTCAATGTCTCAATTGCTGCAAAATCGTTGCTTACTGGCTTTACCACCAGAAAACATCGAAACTATCATGGCGCTCATGGAAACAGTGGCCTTCTCTGCTGGCGACTATGTTATTAATCAAGGTGAACAAGACAATAGTTATTACACTATCCTCAACGGTCGCTGTCGCGTCACACGCCGGCCTCACCAACTTGCTAAGGAAATACTGCTTGCTGAACTCGGGCCTGGGGCCAGTTTCGGTGAAGAAGCGCTGATTGCTGATGCGCCAAGAAACGCCAATATCCAAATGATAAGCGATGGCAGCTTAATGCGCTTAGAAAAGAAATATTTCCTGCGTTATGTCGTCAGCCCACTGACTAACTATGTTAATTACCGTTTACTCATAGCAAAACTGCGTAAAGGTGCAAAATTAATTGACGTTCGCGGGGCAGATGAATACAAGCGTGACGGGCATGGCTTGCATATCCCATTACCTATGTTGCGTTTACGATTAGAAAAACTCAGCAAAGGTCGTGAGTATATATTTTGTTGTAACAATGGGAAGTTATCGAATACCGCCGCATTTCTTGCCATGCAGCAAGGCTTTTCATCCGCGGTTTTAAAAGGTGGTCTCGAGATGGTACCACCAGAGTACTTACGTAGAAGCCGTTAGAAAAGCAGAGAAATAAATCAGGAAAGCTTCAAGTGCTTCTTAATCGTTAAGAAAAAAGCCTGTAGATTTATAGGTTTAGTAATGTAGTCAGCAAAACCTGCATCAATACCTTTTTCAACATCTGAAGCCAAGGCATTCGCGCTAATCGCAACGACCGGCACATCTTTTGTCATATCAATCTTCTTAAGCTCAACCAGCGCCTCGTAGCCGTTCATACCTGGCAGGTTAATATCCATAAGAATAAGGTCTGGAACACTCTGTTGTGCCATCGCTAGGCCATCCTCAGCCGTTTCCGCTCCCGCTAATTCGATATTAGGGAAGGTTTTCAACAATTGCTCAACTAAGCGCATATTCGCGGGGTTATCCTCTACGTACAGGACATTACATTTATCTGACATGATTCTTAACTTTCAGGCACCTTACATTTATTATATTTTTACCTGTCATTCCCTGCGCCCAGCTGACAAGCCATTTATTTAATCGCATCATTCACGAACTCCTACACAAAGTCCATATATCACACTAATGAAATTCTAGCATTAATAACATCAAATAGTTGAGTTTTGTGTATTAACATAACCCTTTTATATATAGTGGTAATATGACTTTCAGTTTTACTATGACATGCATCAGACTTAACGTATATTAGTTTTTACTTATGAATAATTTACAAAACATGACGCAGTTGCAGCAAGCCATTTCTTCCAAAAAAGAGGCTTTGGCTGGGTTGGTGACAAAATCTATGACCGTTTATGCTGCTCGCTGTGCAGACGTCTGGCCTGATGCCGATGCGCTCGATGCTATTTTGCTCGAAGCGCATAAGGAGATCCCATACTGTCACCTTTTGTTTACGTTAAACATTGATGGCATTCAAATCAGCTCCAATGTTGAACCCAAAAAAACTGACACCGCGTGGCGTGGTCTTGATCAGTCCAAACGGCCTTACTTGATGAGCAACTTACCGTATCGTGGTGTCATGCTTTCATCTATTTACATGAGTCTGCGCACGCACAAACAATGTATTACAGTACTGCATTCAATTAACCGTGGTGATGAATTGCTCGGATTTATTTGCGCTGATTTTTCTATCGCCGACATCCCTGAGCCAACAGAACAAACGCAGCAAAATTTTCATTGGACACAGTTTAAAGGCGATCCCGCTGTACGTGGCACCGTGTTCATGCAAGAACGTGCGCAAAGCTTACTTGACGTTCATATCAATGAAGTTTCTGCATTGATTGAAATACTCATGGTCGAACACGGTATCTTTCATTCCAAAATTCATTTCTCAAGCGGGCGTATTTCAATGTGGTTGTTGGCCGACCCATACAGCTACCGTATTTACACGACGGAAGAGTTAATTAACCCTGATATCTGTTTGGCCTTTCCTCAACATCCTTATCATAAAGATGCCAAAATCCCTGCAGATAAAGTAAAAGAAATTCTTGAACAATTTCGCGCGCTACGTTTCGCAGATGAAACAATATATCTACGCTCGAGTTCAATTAATTTAATGAATGGTATTTTAGGTCTAACCTTTTCCTGCGATGGCTCGCATTACATGCCATATGAAGAATTTCTTGAACGCGATTTAGCTTTTTGGTTAGGTGCAAACATCAAAACACAAACTCCCGAAATATAATTTTTTCTTACCTACGGTAAATTGCTTATGGAAAAGCGCTATAGATTATTCAGCCCCCTACTACTGTTGTTGCTTGTTCACATCAGTAGTCTTTCCGCTCAAATCAACTTATTGCAAATAGAATTTGTACAAATGCCTGCCGGAAAATTTCAAATGGGCACAGCGGACTTAGACGAAATTGCTTTTGAAACCCCACCAAATAGTTCGCTTGTTGTTACCGATGAACAGCCTGTACACCCAGTCTTAATAGACAGCTTTATGCTCGGCAAGTATGAAATCACACAACAGCAATGGTATCGCGTTATGCAAACTCGACCTGGCCCTGATGAACACTGGCAGCGTCCTGACTGGCAACAGTTGCCCGTAGTTTCGATTTCTTGGGATGATACTCAAGCTTTCATTAAACGACTCAACAAAATCGATACGCAATTTCAATACCGACTGCCTACTGAAGCCGAGTGGGAATATGCTGCACGCTCAGGTAGCGCTTCGTTACGCCCTTTTGACCTTGATGAATTAGAGAACCACGCTTGGTCGTTAAGTAACTCAGGAGACATTCCTCACCCTGTCGGGCAGAAAAAAATAAGCCGCTTCGGTCTCTACGATATGTTCGGTAATGCTTGGGAATGGGTCAATGATTGGTACCAACCAAATGCTTACCAACAACATGCTATGCAAAATCCAATGGGACCAAAACGAGGAGAATTAAAAGTGCGCCGGGGTGGTTCTTATCATTGTGCTTCTCATCTTGTCAGATCAGCCTATCGTGCTGCCGACAAACCGTCGCAACGTTACTCTGTATTAGGTTTTCGACTGGTAAAAGAACTTAAACCAATGCCATAGACATTAATATAACTTGAACGAACATAACTTCGGCGTGAAAGCGTTTTTTTGTTAAGACAACAACTTGCTTATGCTTTTATATAATTCATCTGCTGTAAAAGGTTTATGCAATAGATTTTTATATAACTCTCCGTTAGTAACCGTTTTATCTTGTGCACCTACAAACCCGCTACATAACTGAATTTTTATATTCGGATATTTTTTCTGCACTATATTAGCCAACTCAAAACCATCCATCTCTAACATAATAACGTCACTGATTAACAAGTCTATTGTTTCATTTTTAAGCAATTCCAGTGCCTGCTGTGCGCTGGTTGCACAGATAACATTGTGACCAGCTGCGCTGAGCATTTTCTCACCAACTTCCAATAGTTCTACTTCATCATCAACAAGTAAAATATTTGCGACACCACTAAAAGACCGTGCATCATTCACATCATTCACATCATTCACATCATTCACATCATTCACATCATTCACATCATTCACATCATTCACATCATTCACATCATTCACATCATTCACATCATTCACATCATTCACATCATTCGTTTCTGATTTGACATATTTAGGAATGCAAATTGAAAAGCAACTACCCACGCCTACTTCTGAAAAAACTCTGATCGATCCGCCTGATTCTTTAACGAAACCGTATACCTGACTTAGGCCTAGCCCTGTACCTTTACTACCTTTGGTCGTAAACAACGGCTCAAAAATGTGCGATCTGACATTTTCCGACATTCCTTCACCTGTATCGCACACCGATAACTTAACGTAATCTCCCGCGTTAACATTTAAAATTTGTGAATCAAGTACGCTCATCTTAATATTTGCGGTAGTAAAGCTTAATTGCCCACCTTCAGGCATAGCGTGCATTGCATTAATACTCATATTAAGAATCGCATCTTGCATGCAACCCTCATCAATCAGTACCGAAAACAGATTTTCATCAAGTGTCATACTTAACTTAACTTTTGTTGTCAGCATGCTCTCCAATATCTTGGTATTTCCTTTGAGCACATCATTAATGTTGACGACACCGACAGATTCCGGTTCATTTCGTGAGAACGATAATATCTTATGTGTTAAATCTTTATTACGCTCCGCGGCATTCTTTATTTCATTCGCATATTCTTGTACAACATCATCATCCGGATAGCATTTCATTAAGAGTCCCGCATAACCGATAATAATACCCAACATATTATTGCAGTCATGCGAAATACCGCCCATTAATTTCCCCAGCGCCTCCATTTTCATGCTTTGTCGGAGCTGCTCTTCCCGCTGCTTTTGCAAAGTAATATCAAGGCAAGAACCGATAAACCAGCGCTCACCCTTTACTTTCGAAGGATATTCAATAACAGAAAGCCGCATCGGAAATTTTTCACCATTTTTCCGTAGCGCCGTGACATTTCGACCAAGCCCAATAATATGCGGCTCGCCCCCAGTGGCAAAACGGTTGAGATAGCTGTCGTGGTGTTCTCGTTCAGGAGAGGGCATCAACATACTGACATTCTGGCCAATAACTTCATCTTGCTGGTAACCAAATATATCTTCAGCGCTTTTATTAAAGCTGAGCATGATGCCTTTATCATTGATGGTAATAATCCCATCGACCATGCCATTTAAAATGGCATATAAATCCTGTTCATTCATTGTAATGGGCGCCAATTTAAACTTGCCTCTATAACTATTTTCAAATAGATCAACATACTAGAGTTAAAAAAGACCCAGACATATAACCTTTCTTAATATGTGTCTATTAATATACACACTTTTTTTATGAAATAAAACAACCTTACAAAAAATATGTTAAATAGCTTTTTTTGCCATTAACCAACATTGCTGTCGTTTGAGAGATAGCGATTAGTTAAGGAAGATAAAAACAGAGAAATAAAAAATGGTGGCTATGGGTGGACTTGAACCACCGACCCCAGCATTATGAATGCTGTGCTCTAACCAACTGAGCTACATAGCCATTAACTTTTCGACCCGAACGAGCGTTCGAGAGCCGCGCATTTTGGGCATTTGAGGCCCTATTGTCAAGCTTGTGTTTCCTGGCCTAATTAACGGAAAACAGGCCTTTGTACTGTGAAATCATTAACTTGTGACAAAGTAATAATCCCACTGGCACTTCGAACTCAGACGTTAAAACGAAAATGCATCACGTCACCATCAGCAACGATGTACTCTTTGCCTTCTAGACGCCATTTTCCAGCTTCTTTGGCACCTGCTTCACCGTTGCCTGCAATAAAATCGTCATAGCCAACCACTTCGGCACGAATAAAGCCCTTTTCAAAATCAGTGTGGATCACGGCGGCGGCCTTAGGTGCTGTTGCACCGATTTTCACGGTCCACGCACGCACTTCTTTCACGCCGGCGGTAAAGTAAGTTTGTAAACCTAGCAATTTATAGCCCGCACGAATCACGCGGTTGAGGCCAGGCTCATCCAGTCCTAACTCACCTAAAAACTCTTTGGCATCATCTTCATCAAGCTCGGCTATCTCCGCTTCTATCGCCGCACAGACCGGTACAACGGGTGCGCTCTCTGCCTCGGCCATTTTCATAACGGCATCAAGGTGCGGATTGTTTGCAAAACCGTCTTCACTGACATTAGCGATGTACATCGTTGGTTTGATAGTCAGTAAGTGCAGGTCGTGTAACGCAGCACGTTGCTCTCCATCCAAGCCCATCGCGCGCACAGGATCACCTGCGTCAAGTTGTTTAGATACTGCCTCCAGCAACGCCATTTTGACAATGGCATCTTTATCACCACAACGTGTCAGTTTTTGTGTGCGCGTCATGGCCTTTTCAACACTGTCCATATCGGCCAATGCTAACTCAGTGTTGATAATTTCAATATCGGCTAAAGCATTTACTGGTGCGTCACCGTGGCGTAAAACGTCATCGTCTTCGAAACAACGCACCACGTGGGCGATCGCATCCGTTTCACGGATATTAGCGAGAAATTTATTTCCCAAACCTTCACCCTTTGAAGCACCCGCGACCAAACCGGCAATATCAACAAACTCCATGGTGGTCGGTAATGTTTTTTCTGGCTTAACAATCGCCGTAAGGGCATCTAGTCGTGGATCCGGCATGGCCACCACACCAACATTCGGTTCGATGGTACAAAATGGATAATTTTCCGCTTGGATGCCTGCCTTGGTTAAGGCATTAAATAACGTTGATTTCCCAACGTTGGGTAGTCCAACGATGCCACATTTAAAACCCATATCTATAAACCTTTTGGTTGTTTCAGCTATGCAGTGCTTGCATGGCTTTTTCGATATCACCACTGACTAAATCAGGCATCACGCGCAATGCGTCATCAATGGCATAACCTATTTGTGTTTTATCGCTTACGGAAGGACGTGCTAATACAAAATCTGAGACATCCTTGCTGTTTCCTGGATGCCCGATACCTAAACGCAAACGTAGAAATTCTTTACTGTCCATCGCACTAATAATGTCACGTAGGCCATTGTGCCCCGCATGACCGCCGCCTTTTTTAAGACGTACATCACTCGGTTCAAAATCGAGTTCGTCATGAACCACTAAAATATTTTCGACGGGGATTTTGTAGTACTTTGCTAACGCAGAAACAGATTGGCCGCTGCGATTCATAAAGGTGTCTGGCTTTAACAGCCAAACGGGCTCACCGTGCAAATTCGCTTTACCAGCAAAACCAAAAAACTTACTGTCTTTTTTCAACTCACAACCGGATTGGCGAGCAAGTTCATCGATAAACCAGAATCCGGCATTGTGTCGCGTTGCTTCGTACTCAGAACCAGGATTTCCCAGCCCTACGATGAGTGCAATACGCGACACAAATGCCGACTCTGACCGCGCAGGCGCGGCTAGTCCTTATCTTCTTCGCTATCGCCTTCAGCAGCAGCTTCGCCTGCATCAGCAACAACGTCGTCTTCAACTTCTTCAACAACTGCACGTGGTTTGTGGATACCGACGATTGGTAGATCATGATCTTCGCCATGCGCCAGTTGCACCAATTCAACACCATCAGACATTTTAATATCAGATAAATGTAGTGAATTACCTAAGGTTAATTCAGACACATCCACTTCGATGTATTCAGGCAGATCAGTTGGTAAACAACTTACTTCGACTTCAACCACGTTATGTTGAATAACGCCGCCTTCATCTTTAACGCCAACTGCAATGTCTTCATTAATGAAATGCAATGGCACGTTCATTTGAAGTTTTTCTTTCATGTTCACACGAAGAAAATCGGCATGCAGAATGATTGGTTTTGACGGGTGACGTTGTAAGTCACGCAATACGGCAGGTACACCTTTACCATTTACGTTAATTGTCAAAATGTGTGAGTAAAATGCTTCGTTTTCTAACGCATGCATAATCTTGTTGTGTTCCAACGTTAATGACGTTGGTTCTTCTCCAGCACCGTACATAACGGCTGGAACTTTATTCGCATGACGTAGGCGGCGGCTCGCACCTTTCCCCTTGTCTGTGCGAACTTCAGCGTTTAGCTCAAAAGTTACACTCATTGGTAATACTCCTAGTTATATTAAAGTAGACCACCACCATGGTGGAATACACGCTTCCCCGCGACCAGAGAAAGCGGTTGCCTTGACTCATCAGAGATAAGTAAAGGCACTCACAGTGAACCCAAAGGGTTCTGCAAGCATATTGTTAGTCCATGTATAAAGAACTAACAGATTCTTCCTGATTAATTCGACGCATTGTTTCAGCTAGCATTGCAGCGATACTCAGCTGTCGAATTCTCGAACAATTTTGTGCTGCCTCACTGAGTGGCAATGAATCTGTCACGACCAACTCATCTAATTGTGACGCTTCAATGTTTTCGATTGCAGGCCCAGATAACACAGGGTGCGTACAATAAGCCGACACGCGCGCAGCACCGTGTTCTTTCAATGCATTGGCTGCCTTACAAAGTGTACCGGCTGTGTCCACCATGTCATCGACCAGCACACAGTTGCGACCCGAAACATCACCAATGATATTCATCACTTTTGCTTCATTGGCCTTAGGTCGACGTTTATCGATAATGGCTAAGTCCGCATCATCGAGTCGTTTCGCAATCGCTCTAGCACGGACTACACCGCCAACATCTGGCGAGACCACCATTAAATCATTGCCGTTATGTTTCCAAACATCACCCAACAAAATTGGTGATCCGTAAACATTGTCGACAGGTATATCAAAGAAACCCGCGATCTGATCGGCGTGTAAATCTAATGTTAAAACACGATCTGTACCTGCTGCTGTGATCATGTTCGCAACAAGCTTGGCTGTAATCGCAACGCGCGCTGAACGTGGACGACGATCTTGGCGAGCATAACCAAAGTAAGATATTACCGCAGTTATGCGTCGTGCAGATGAACGACGCAAGGCATCGACCATCACCAATAATTCCATCAAGTTCGTGTTAGTCGGGCTACATGTTGGCTGAACAATAAAGACGTCTTTACCGCGAACGTCTTCCATAATTTCGACGCCCACTTCACCGTCACTAAAACGACTTACTATGGCTTTACCTAACGGCAAATGCAGATGACTCACAATTGCATTTGCCAATTGTGGGTGAGCATTTCCAGTAAAGACCATCATGGGACCTTCTTCAGGCACGGCACACCTCGTTGTAGTCGTAATATTAAAAATGGCTGGGGGCGGCAGGATTACTCGGGACACTTGTCCCTTCGCCCTACGGGTCGCGCTACTTAGCGCGTTCAAATTTGGCTTTCGTTTCACTCAAGCCAGAATTTGTCGAACCTTAAGGTTCTCACCCTGCCGTCTTACTTTACTGCTAAACCCAAAAATGGCTGGGGCGGCAGGATTCGAACCTGCGCATGCGGAGATCAAAACCCCGTGCCTTACCGCTTGGCGACGCCCCAATAAACTTGTACTTTCAAGACATCGAAATAGCTTGAAGGTTGGGAGCTCAATCACCCCGACCTTCGCCGCTTGGCGACGCCTCAAAAAAAATTTTCCAAAAGTATTGGTATTCTAGTCGATCGTTACGACTCTGCTGAATCATCCTTATATAAAGGTGAGTGATTACAGCCTTTGGCAACAAAGCTTTGCCAGTTATTCGGTAGTTTTGCCTGTATTTTTTCAGCCTGCTGTTCAGTGTCGAACGCGGCGAATACACAACTACCTGTGCCTGTCATGCTAGCCGTAGCATGTTTTTCTAACCAATTCAGTGCCTTATCCACTTCTGGGTAACGTGCACGAACGATGGGCTCACAAACATTGCTTGCATGCCCTGCAAGAAAGTCGCGTATTGTGATGGGAGGACAGTCACGTGTCAATTCCGAAATGGAAAAGATTTCACCAGTGCTGACTTCTACTGCTGGTTTTACAACCAAATACCAAGGTTCAGGTGGGTCTACCGGTGTAAATTCTTCGCCGACCCCTTCTGCCCATGCCGCATGCCCGTGAACAAAAACGGGGACATCTGCGCCTAGTTTTAAGCCTATTTCAGCCAGTTCTGTGCGAGAGAAGCCACACCGCCAAAGATGATTCAATAGCACTAACGTCGTCGCTGCATCCGAACTGCCACCACCGAGACCGCCACCTGCCGGTAGGCGCTTATCTAATCGTATATCTGCACCGAGATTGGTTTGTGATGCACGCTGCAATGAATTTGCTGCTCGCATTACTAAATTATTCTCATTGAGCTCTAAAAAATCATCTTGCAGTGAAATAACGCCATCTTGTCGGCATCTTGCAGAAATTTCATCGCCATAATCGAGGAATTGGAAAATTGTTTGTAGGCAATGCATACCATCGTCACGACGGTGCGTAATATGTAGGAAAAGATTTAATTTTGCTGGCGCAGGTTTTACTAACCAGCCGCCCCGCTCGTTCAAGCCTTTGGCCCTGTTAGTTGCCAACGATCAATCACAATCCGAACATCCAAACCTTTGTTATCCAAAAATATCTTGCTCGGCATTATGTAACCATCGATTTTGCTGTAAGCGCGGTAACGAATCTTCCACCCATCTTGTTCTAGTTCAGCCAAGCGACCAAATTCATCCAACGCAATCTTGGCGGACTTATCAGGCATTTGTTGTCCGACTGCCCAATAACGCAATCCATTTATGGGAACCTTAAAACCAACTTGCTGGGATAATAACGTCTCAGGATCTTGTGAATGTTGCTGTTTTCCATCTTGCGTCAAAACAACACTCTGAGGGCTGCCATTCAACTCAATCGCGCTGGCGCCAAATGGACCGAAAAGCCGAATATGATATGCCTGATCAATTTGTTGCCAAAGTAAGCTTGCGTGCCAAGCCTCTTCTTCAAAGCGTATCGAAATACGCCCATCTATATTCCATGCTTCGAGCGCATCCAATTTTTTGTTATGCGCGGCCCAAGCCGCGTCCACATCAATAGATGAAGAAGGTACCGGCTCAGAAATGACTAATACTTCGCAACCACTCAAACCAAGTAGAAAAATAAAAACAAACAGGTATCTCATAGGTCGAAGCGTTTGATAACCTCAAGCAAACGCTCATCATCTGGCGCTTGTTCTAAGCCCTTTCGAATTACTTTTTGGCCGCGATCTTTTTCACCCATAATAAGTAATACTTCACCAAGGTGGGCAGCAATTTCTGCGTCGTCATTCAAGTCATAAGCACGGGTTAGATGTTTTAAGGCTTCGCCATTATTACCCAATCGATATTGAATCCAACCCATACTATCTATAATGGCGGGATCATCTGGTAATAATTTTATTGCGCGTTCAATGTAAGACAATGCTTCTTTATATTTGCCGGTTTTATCCGCCAAAGTATAGCCAAGCGCATTCAATGCATGTGCATTGTCTGGCTCAGTCTTTAAGATAGTTTTTAAATCTTCCACTAAAATGTCAATACGATCGACACGTTCGGCCATCAATGCGCGTGCATAAAGTAAGTCTGTATTACCGGGCAATTTCTTAAGCGCATCATTAAAGCCATTCATTGCTTCAGGGTAGCGTTTCACGCCCCGCAGAATTTCACCTCTGGCTAAAACTACTTTTATTAATTGCTCATCACCTCGTATCGTTAAGTTATCTAGATTTGATAACGCCAGTTCCGATTTGCCTTGTTTGGCTAACAGTGCCGCGGTTCGTAACTGAGCATTAAAAGCATATTCTCCGCGATTTACGAGGCTATAGTAATTAATGGCTTTTTCAAAATTACCATTGCTCTCTGCAATTTGGGCTAAATAATAATTGGCTTCTAAACCACGGCGATCAGTACCTTGTATTTTTTTAAAATACTTTTCTGCCACCTTTAAATCATCTGACTGCAAGGCAAGAATGCCCAGCGCATACAGGATATTTGTATTTTTAGGTGTGGAGTCAGCTAATATCTCAAACTGTTTTCGTGCCGCATTAAGCTGTTTTGAATCAACCAATAAACGCGCATAACTTAGACGTATTGCTTTGTTATCGGGGGTCTTATCTAGGATACCTTTTAGAAAACCAATTGCCTCGTCAGTGTTACCCTGAAGCCGTAGAATTCTCGCTAATTGGTTTTGCGCGTCAGTCCAATTTGCTTTTAATTTCATCGCTTCGCGTATTGCACTTTCTGCTAGAACAAACTTACCGCTTTGCTCTGCCATTGAACTTAAAACGAAATGTGCTGATGCTACTTTAGGGTGGCGCGAAACAAGTTGCGTCATTAACGCCAAATTTTGTTCACGATTTTTGCCTCGAACAAGCTGTTTACCTAGAGCAATAAAAAATTTATGTTTATCGGGTGATGCGTTAATCAGCGCATCGTAACCTTCTAAGGCTTCTGCATTGAGACCATTACGTAATTGTAATTTTGCGAGATTAAGTTGAGCTGCTTCATTTTTAGGTTCGATCTCTACCCAGAGTTGAGCTGCTTCTAAGCCTTGCTTATAAAGCTTCGCATAACTTGCCACCCTTACTGCACGTTGAACGACACGAGGATCACGGGTTTCTTGTGCCGCACGCAAATATTGCTGTGTCGCTATGCCCAACTCACCACGGTAGCCCGCCATTTCACCTGACAACAAAGTGAATAATAAATTTGCGTCAAGATTAACATCGGGAAGATCTTCTCTAACCGGTGGTTTTTTCTTGATGACTACTTGCTTTTGCTCTGCAGCAGCGGGTTTGGTCGCAGCGGCCTCTTTACTTAGGACTGAACAACCAGATAGCAGTAAAGCACTGGCTAAAAATATAATCGTCGTGTTTCTCGTCATCATTTTCTCATCTTATCCATGGCCAGTATTCCAACCGAGCCCTTATGATACCTACTAATACATAGAAATATGCGAAATAGGAAATCCGTTAGCTGCATTTTTTAGTATAATAGCTACTTTTAATAATATGTTAACCGTCAATCATGCTAAGGCTGCTATTTATAGCATGAAATGACACTAAAAAGCTGATTAAATACATAACCTTATGACACTTCTTGCATTTGGCATCAATCATCAAACAGCGCCGGTAGCGATACGGGAGCGGGTTGCCTTTGGCCCAGAATCGATGCAATCAGCACTTCAAAACCTCACAGAACACACTTCTGTCGAGGAAGCAGCGATACTTTCAACCTGTAACCGTACCGAAGTCTACTGTGGCATTGATGCTGCCAATAGTAATGTAGTCCTCGATTGGCTCCAAGAGTTCCACCAGCTTGATAGCGGCTTACTCGAACCCTATGTCTATCGGCACCCCGATCAGCTCGCTGTGCGTCATATGCTTCGCGTCGCCAGTGGCCTCGATTCATTGGTTTTAGGTGAGCCACAAATCCTTGGACAGATGAAAGATGCCTATCAGCAAGCGAGTATTGCCGGTACCATTGGCAAAACACTCTCGAAATTATTCCAACACACATTCTCCGTTGCCAAACAAATTCGTACCGATACAGCCATTGGTCATAGCCCTGTGTCTGTTGCCTTTGCCGCAGTTTCGTTAGCAAAGCAAATATTTGGCGATCTCAGTTCTCTTACCGTGATGTTAATTGGTGCTGGCGAAACCATCGAACTGGCAGCACGTCATCTCAATGAATCTGGGATTGGCCGTATGATCATCGCTAACCGAACCGCTGAACGTGCTCATGCCTTGGCAAGCCAATTTGATGGCTATGCCATTGCTTTATCAGAAATGCCGCGTCATTTAGCAGAGGCCGACATTATTATTTCTTCTACTGCGAGCAGCTTACCTATTCTGGGTAAGGGCAGCGTTGAAAGTGCATTGAAACAACGCAAGCATAAACCCATGTTTATGGTCGACATTGCGGTGCCTCGCGATATCGAACCTGAAGTCGATGAACTCGATGACGTTTACCTCTATAGCGTCGATGACTTACAAGAAATCATTCAAGAAAATCTACAATCTCGACAGGATGCTGCCACACAAGCTGAAGAAATCATTGATACACAAGTTGAACATTTCATGGGCTGGCTTCGTTCACTAGATTCAATTTCAACTATTCGTGATTTTCGTAGTCATGCTGAAAAATTGCGCGATGAAACAGCCATGCGTGCATTGCAACGTATTCGTAACGGTGACGATCCTGAAGTTGTCCTTGAAGAACTGGCACGCTTACTCACTAACAAGCTAACCCATCTACCCAGTACCCGCATGCGCCAAGCCAGCTTTGAAGGGCGTCGTGATGTGTTAGATCTTGTCCGCGAACTTTACAATCTTGGCGAAGAACCCTAGCTGCTTTTAACCCAGCACCACCCTATGCGCCGCGACTATTCGGCAGTTCTCCCAAAGTAATACAAACGGAATTAATAAAGTGAAAGCATCTATACGTAACAAACTCGATACCCTTGCCGAACGCCTTGAAGAAATCAACGCGTTGCTCTCTGATGCCGATACCATTTCAGACAACAATAAGTTTCGTGAACTCTCGCAAGAATATGCACAGCTCAACCCACTTATTATGGTATTTAATAATTTTCGTTCTGCTCAAGGCGACATGGAAACAGCCAAAAGCATGCTCGAAGATGATGATACCGAAATGCGTGAAATGGCAGAAGAAGAGATCAAAGCGTCTAAAAAAATTATTGAAGCACTCGAAGCTGAGTTACAAATTCTTTTATTGCCCACTGACCCGCATGATGAAAGCAATGTATTTCTTGAAATACGTGCCGGTGCAGGTGGTGACGAAGCCGCCCTCTTTGCCGGCGCCTTATTTCGTATGTATAGCCGTTTTGCTGAACGACAAGGCTGGCAACTTGAAATCATCAATGAACACGAAGGTGAACACGGCGGTTACAAAGAAATCGTGGCACGTATTCAAGGTAAAGGCGTTTATTCAAAACTTAAATTTGAGTCCGGTGGACACCGTGTACAACGTGTCCCAGAAACTGAATCACAAGGTCGCGTTCATACCTCTGCCTGCACGGTTGCTATCATGCCCGAAGTGGATGATATTGAAGCCATCAAGATCAACCCTGCCGATTTAAAAGTAGACACTTTCCGCGCTTCCGGCGCGGGCGGGCAGCACGTCAATAAAACAGATTCAGCCATTCGAATTACTCACTTGCCAACGGGTACCGTGGTTGAGTGTCAGGATCAACGTTCACAACACAAGAACCGGGCACAAGCAATGGGCTTGCTACAATCGCGTTTACTCAATGCCCAACAAGAAAAACAAGATTCCGAACAAGCTGAACAACGCCGCGATTTAATTGGCAGCGGTGATCGCTCTGAACGTATTCGTACTTATAATTTCCCACAAGGTCGCCTCACTGATCACAGGATTAACTTAACGCTTTACAAACTTCAGGAAATTTTAGAAGGTGATTTAACGCAAGTTATCGAACCGCTTCGCCACGAATATCAGGCCGACCTACTCGCTGCGATGGGTGACTAGGCGACGCAATGCAGCGCATTGATGACCTGCTAAAAGATGCCGAAACGCTACTTGTTACATCGGCGTCGCCCAGACTTGATGCTGAAATATTATTGGCATTTGTGTTGAATAAGCAACGCAGCTACCTGCGCGCTTACCCTGAGTTGAAACTAGATACCAATGCCGTTCATGAATTCTCTCGCCTGATTGCACGCCGTGCCGCTGGTGAACCGGTTGCATACCTTACTGGCGAACGTGATTTTTGGTCACTCACACTCAAGGTGACGCCTGATACATTAATCCCAAGACCCGATACTGAATTATTAGTTGAAACTGCGCTGGCATGTTTTTCTCAAATAAACAGCGCCACTATAAAAGTTGCAGATTTAGGTACCGGTAGTGGTGCGATTGCACTGGCGCTGGCCAGTGAATGTGCAAGCTGCCAGATCACCGCCACAGATCTTTCCGTTGCAGCCTTAGCCGTAGCTAAAGCTAATGCCAGCAAATATCAATTTAGCAACATTGAGTTTGTTCACAGTAATTGGTGTAGTGCCTTTGCACCACAACAACGTTTTGACATGATAGTGAGTAACCCACCGTATATTCGAAACAACGACCCACACATGCAATCAAGCGAACTCGCTTGTGAACCTGAGTTTGCACTTACCTCGGGCGATGATGGGCTTGATGCCATTCGGCAAATTACAGAACAAGCAAAAGAATTTCTAACCGATGGTGGTTGGTTACTTGTCGAGCACGGCTATGACCAAGCTAACGCCGTGAAACAGCTATTCCTCGACCACGGCTATCTAGACGTTGAAACAAAACAAGACCTTGCAGGGCATGATCGTATTTGTGCAGGCAAATATATCACTACGCTCTAATCTACTTATATAGCTTGCATATATATTCTATCGTTCTAGTATAGAAGTATGGATAGCCACTCAGACGAATGTATTAAGCACCGCGAAATTCTGTTCGATGCACTCTATGATCAAGACGAAACACCTTCACAACTTGCGACATTGTTGCTCACCGATGCCCCCGGCATTATTAACCTTCAACCAATTTCTGATACACAATTACAAATTAGTTACGACCTGCGCATGGTCAATTTAGAAACTATCGAAACGGGCCTAAGTGAAGTTGGTTTTCATCTTGAAAACAGCCTTATGTCCAAACTTCGTCGTGCCTTGTGTCACTTTACCGAGGAAACACAGTGCATCAATATGGGTTATCACTATAATAGTAAAACAACACGCGACATCTATATTTGTAGTTACATGAAGCTTCCACACGGCTGCCGAGACGACCGCCCAAACCACTGGCGCGAATACTTCTAAAATAAATCTACTGCGCTACACAGTTCGTTTCATTGTATGATAGTGCAATGAATGACGATGAATTACTCCGCTACAGCCGCCAAATCATGCTGCCTCAAGTTGATGTCGAGGGACAGCAGCGCCTTAGTCGTTCACGCGTATTAGTGATCGGTTTGGGAGGGCTCGGTTCACCGGTATCGATGTACTTAGCCGCCGCCGGCGTAGGGCAGCTTGAGCTGGTGGATTTTGATCGCGTTGAAGTGTCGAACCTACAACGCCAAATCCTGCATGACACTGATAGCATTGGGCAAACTAAAACGGATTCCGCTAAACAACGCCTGCAAAAAATTAACCCCCTCATCGAGATCATTACTCAAAATAAGAAGCTGGAAAATGAGGCCCTAGTGGCTGCCGCTAAACGTGCTGACGTGGTGGTCGATGCCAGTGACAATTTTACGACTCGCTTTGCAATTAACCGCGCCTGTCTTGCAGCAAAAACACCGCTTGTTTCAGCTGCAGCAATTCGTATGGAAGGCCAAATATCTGTGTTTCGCTGTGACGATCCAGACGCCCCCTGCTATCAATGCCTTTATCAGGATAACGGCGATGAAGACACCAACTGCACCAGTAATGGGGTGCTTGCGCCCATGGTTGGAGTCCTCGGCTCAATGCAGGCCCTAGAAACCATAAAATTATTGTTGAATATTGGCGAATCGCTCTCAGGTAAATTAATGTTGTTTGATGGCCTTACAATGCAGTGGCGTAGCATGAAACTGCGCAAAGACCCCGCCTGCGCTGCCTGTTCAATGGCACTTTAGCCACACTTTCTCAAATTTTAAACTACACTCATACTAAGTTAATTCACTAGCGGCCAATTTTATAATTCGCGCTGTTTGTTGTGCTAGTGCCATATTGGCACGCTTATCTAACTGTGGGGGTTATGTAGTGCACGGCCAAGAAGTTATCCAAAAATGGGGATTACCCTTTGTAATTGCTGTTTTATCTGTTGCATCTGTAGTATTTAAAAACGCTGATTTACAGACTAAGTCTCTGTTGCGTCTGTTCGCCTCTGCGTCACACTAAATTAAGATTATGTTCCACTTAACAACATTCCGGTCTCGACTGATTTTCTATATTTTCTTAGTGTCTACTTTTCTTGGCATGACCCTAAGTCTTTCATTTTGGCACACACAAAATATACTTTTAACAGAAGCCAATCAGCAACTGCAACGTACCTCGCACTTACTGGATACTTACCTTGCAGCCGAGCGAAGCGAGCTGGTGCGCTATGCAAGTATTGTTCGTGATAACTCGCGCTTACAAAAATCCATGTATATGGTCACAGAAACCAATACTGAACAAAATTCACTTGATACATTATTCCTGCGTCAGTTTGGTTGGCTACCTATTGATAATAGAATTCTCGTGAATATGCACGGCAAAATTATTAGTGGCAATACACATAGCACTATCGTTGTCCCAACTGAGTTCAGTCCAATAGATGCTATAAATATTCAATACATTCACACCCCAAACGGGGTGGAACTTGTCGCACACACACCTATTTATTATTTAAGAAAATTACTTGGCCACGTCGTTTTATCGAGAACCTATGACACCGAAAAACTAAGAGAGCTTGAAGACATAAGCAAAGGCCGCGTGTTTATAACAGACAGTAATGCTATTACGCTTAGCACTATTCCTTCCCTAATAGGAAAGCCCTTAACCACAAGTCTTAAGAATCTTTCCATCATGAATGATAACTTTATTGTCAATGAAATAAACATCGATAAGGCCTTTCACAAAAACATTAATTTCTTTTTTGGTGTGTCTGAAAGAAGATTGTTAGATAACATTAAACAATTTCGACAACTACTCATCTTTATTATTTCTTTCGGTATTCTTGGCATTCTTCTGCTTGGACTTTTTTACTTGCGTGATTTCGACAAGCCAATTAAGCAACTGCTAGCCGTAACCAATGACGTAGCCAGCGGAAAATTACCTAGTGTTTCAAAAGTAGTTCCGCGCAATGAAATGGACTTTTTAAGCAATAATTTCTCCGACATGATTAATAGCTTACGAGAAAAGCAAACGCTCATATCAAAAGCTCAATCAGAACTTGAAGTACTTGCTATAACCGACACCTTAACGAGCTTATATAACCGTCGACACCTACTCGAGGTTTTCCCCAAATTACAAGCTCAAGCTCAACGTGATAAATCTCCGTTAGCCGCGATCATTATAGATGTTGATTATTTTAAGAATATTAACGATGAACATGGCCACCTAGCCGGTGATCAATGTCTGGTTGAATTTTCGGCGTTGCTGCGCAGTCATTCGCGCACTAATGATTATTTGTTTCGAATCGGCGGGGAGGAATTTTTAATTATCACATTAGGTGAAACAACCGAAGGTGTTATGGCTGTTGCCGAAAAAATTCGTAATGCGACCGAGCAAACACCGATTCAATACCGTAACGTACAAATTCGCATGACCATCAGTTGCGGTGTTTGTGTGGAATACCCAACCGATGACAAAGAGCAAACACTAAACAGTCTATTGCTACACTCTGATAATGCGCTTTACAAGGCCAAGCAATCTGGGCGTAATAAAGTTGCTATCCACCAAGAATAAAAAGTGCTGAACAAAAGCTTAGCCTTTAAGTTTATCCTTTAACATCTGATTTACTTGTGCGGGATTGGCTTTACCCTGGCTAGCTTTCATTACTTGTCCTACAAAGAAGCCAAACACTTTTTCTTTGCCTGAACGATACTGTTCAACCTGCCCAGGGTTTGCCGCGATGATTTCATCGACAATTTTCTCAATCGCACCTGAATCCGTTACTTGTTTTAAGCCTTTGCTTTCAATAACACTGTCCGCGTCACCATCACCCTGCCACATTGCATCAAAGACTTGTTTGGCGATCTTGCCTGATATGGTGTTGTCTGCGATTCGTTTAATCATACCGCCTAACATTTCAGCCGACACTGGGCTTTCAGCAATGCTTATAGAATCTTTATTTAGGCTACCCGTTAGATCGCCACTGACCCAATTAGCACTGAGTTTAGCTTCGCCACCTGAAGCCTTAACCACCGCTTCAAAATAATCGGCCATTTGGCGGCTGGATGTCAGTGCTTCAGCGTCATAATCTGATAATCCGTACTCACTGATAAAGCGTTTTTGCTTGGCATCGGGTAATTCCGGCAACGTCGCGCGCACCGCCTCAATTGTTTCTTGATCAATCTCTACCGGTAATAAATCCGGATCGGGGAAGTAACGATAGTCGTTGGCTTCCTCTTTACTTCGCATAGAACGTGTTTCATGTTTATCCGCATCGTATAGACGTGTTTCTTGAACTACTTTGCCACCATCTTCGATAACTTCAATTTGCCGCTCAACTTCCAAATTAATCGCACGTTCAACAAAACGAAATGAATTAAGGTTCTTTAATTCTGAACGTGTCCCGAGCGCTTCTTGTCCTTTGGGGCGTACAGATACGTTGGCATCACAGCGGAACGAGCCTTCCTGCATGTTGCCGTCACAAATATCGATGTAGGTGACAATCGAATGGATTTTTTTCATATAAGCGACGGCTTCTTTCGCTGATCGCATGTCAGGCTCCGACACAATCTCGAGTAAAGGTGTGCCTGCTCGGTTCAAATCAATCCCCGTCATGCCCTGAAAATCTTCATGCAGTGATTTACCGGCATCTTCTTCTAAATGCGCACGCGTAATACCAACCGTTTTCACCGTGCCGTCCTCAAGGCGAATATCTAATGCGCCTTCACCAACAATCGGTAAGTCCATCTGGCTGATTTGATAGCCTTTGGGCAGATCGGGGTAAAAATAATTCTTACGTGCAAAAATTGAGCGCTTGGCAACGGCTGAATTAGTCGCTAGACCGAACTTAATCGCCATCTGCACGGCTTCACCGTTCAAAACTGGCAGAACACCCGGTAAACCTAAATCGACTGTACAGGCTTGTGTGTTCGGCTCAGCACCGTAGGCTGTCGATGCGCCAGAAAATATTTTACTTTTGGTGGCGAGTTGAGCATGTATCTCAAGGCCGATGACTACTTCCCATTCCATAAAACTGATTCCCAACTCGTATTACTTAAACTGCGCTGGCGCACGTTGGTGCCAGTCAGTGACTTGTTGATAACGGTGCGCAACATTCAGCAAACGCGATTCGTCAAAATAATTACCAATAATCTGTAGCCCAACTGGCATATCATTCACAAATCCAGCTGGTACTGACATACCTGGAAGGCCGGCAAGATTCGTAGAAATTGTATATATATCAGATAGATACATGGTTATAGGGTCGTCTGATTTTTCACCAAGTCCAAAGGCTGGCTCAGGTGCCGTTGGTCCCATGATGACGTCGACTTCTTCAAAGGCGCGCTTGAAATCATCACTAATTAGGCGACGAAGCTGTTGGGCTTTAATGTAATAGGCATCGTAATAACCAGCAGACAATGCATAGGCACCTATCATGATGCGGCGTTTTACTTCTGAACCGAAACCCTCACCGCGGGATCGTTTGTACAGATCTTCCAGATCCACCGGATCATCACAGCGATAACCAAAACGCACGCCATCAAAACGTGACAAGTTAGACGAACACTCCGCCGGTGCGACAACGTAATAAGTTGGCACAGCAAGATGCGTATTCGGTAGGCTAATTTCTTTAACGGTTGCGCCGAGCTTTTTGTACTCGTTGATTGCTTCTTCTACTGCTTTGCCGACGCCCGCATCAAGGCCTTCACCAAAATATTCCTTCGGCAAACCAATCGTCAATCCTTCCAGTGAATCTGTTAAATTTGCTGTGTAATCAGGCACTTCACGTTGCACGCTGGTTGAATCACGCGCATCGAAACCCGCCATGCAGTTAAGCATTAATGCCGCATCTTCGGCGGTTCGGGTCATCGGACCAGCCTGATCGAGACTTGAGGCGAAAGCAATCATGCCGTAACGAGACACGCGACCATAAGTTGGTTTAAGTCCGGTGATACCACATAACGAAGCGGGCTGGCGGATAGAACCACCCGTGTCCGTACCCGTGGAGGCTGGTGCAAGACGTGCCGCAACCGCTGCCGCAGAACCACCTGATGAACCGCCGGGCACCTTTTCAGTGTTCCACGGGTTCTTCACCGCGCCATAAAAGCTGGTTTCATTGGATGAGCCCATCGCAAATTCATCCATATTGGTTTTACCCAACATGACGGTGCCGGCCTCGTTGAAGTGCTCAATCACGGTCGCGTTATAGGGTGAAATAAAGTTATCGAGCATTTTTGAGCCGCAACTGGTTTTTACACCCTGCGTACAGAAAATATCCTTTTGCGCCAAGGGGATACCTGTTAGTGGCCCCGCTGAACCGGCAGCGATTTGCTCGTCAGCCGCCTTGGCTGCGGCTAATGCGTGCTCTTCTGATACCGTAATATACGCATTAATTTGCGGATCAAATTCAGCAATTCGATCTAAATAGCTTTGCGTAAGCTCGGTGCTGGAAAATTCTCCGGCTTTGAGTGCGGTGGAGAGTTCACTAAGTGTTTTGTTATGCATAATCTCTAATTTCGATAATTAACTATATATAAGGTTTCTCGGTGAAAAAAAGCCTTATTCAATGACTTGCGGGACTAGATACAAGCCTTTTTCGGTACTTGGCGCGACACGCTGGTACTCATCTCGATGGTTTTCTTCTGT
>Ga0316205_10001867_pt1 | contig 24139 bp, 22 predicted proteins | sample 3monthpyrite_MG_FD_204941 | JGI IMG/M metagenome (GOLD analysis project Ga0316205, IMG submission 204941) | Microbial mat bacterial communities from mineral coupon in-situ incubated in ocean water Damariscotta River, Maine, United States -... | ecosystem: Environmental > Aquatic > Marine >... | reverse complement strand
GAGCCCTTAGAAACGGAAGATTTTGTTATTCAACCAATGGAAAATGCCAGCCCAGTTAAATGGCATTTGGCTCATACTAGTTGGTTCTTCGAAACCTTTGTATTAGAAAAATATCAGCCAGATTATGCAAGCCTTCATCCGCAGTATGCCTATTTTTTTAATTCCTATTATCTGCAAACAGGTGTCCCTTTCAACAGAGCTCTTAGAGGGATGTTATCACGACCAACAGTAAAAGAGGTTTTTGAATATCGTACGTACATAAATAGGCAGCTTCAACAGTTTATTGAAAACTGTTCTCAGGACGTTTGGAGTGAAGTGGCTTCCGTAATTGAAATCGGTAATCATCACGAACAACAACATCAAGAATTGATTCTAACAGACGTAAAGTTTTTGTTTGCTCAGAACCCCTTGCTTCCAGTTTATAGAAACCGAGTTATCACCGAATCACCCGAAACGATCGCATTAAATTGGATTTCTTTTGATGAAGGCATGGTGAAAATTGGGAGTAAGGGAAAGGAATTTACGTACGATAATGAACACCCTCGGCATAGAACATTTGTTCAAAATTATCAGCTCGCCGATAGACTAATCACCAATAAAGAGTTCATTGAGTTTATGGATGATGGCGGTTATGATCGATCAGAATTATGGCTTGATGAAGGCTGGTCGGCAGTAAATACCCAAAATTGGAATGCACCTCTTTACTGGTTTAAGCGGGATAAGAAATGGATGAATTTTACATTATCCGGTGCCCGATTCATTGATGAAAATGAACCCGTTACGCATGTTAGTTATTACGAAGCAGATGCATTTGCCCGATGGAAAGGAGTGCGCTTACCAACAGAGCAAGAATGGGAACATGCATGCGGAAAAAGGTTGATTGAGGGAAATTTTGTTGATAACAATCATTTTCATCCAATTCCAACTTCAAATAATGAAATGGGCTTAAAACAGATGTATGGCGATACTTGGGAATGGACAATGAGTGGTTATTCAGCGTACCCAAATTATAAGCCGCTACCGGGGGCTCTTGGTGAGTATAATGGAAAATTCATGGCCAATCAGTACGTGCTAAAAGGAGGTTCGTGTGCTACTTCAAAATCTCATATTCGCAGGACGTATCGAAATTTCTTTCATGCAGATGCGCGTTGGCAATTCACCGGCATAAGGTTGGCAAAATAATTTATGGAAGAATATTTGACGAAGAAGCAGACTATTATAAACGAAATTGTTGAAGGCTTAAAAAAATCCCCAAAACAACTTCCCAGTAAATATTTCTACGATGAAGTTGGCTCGCAACTATTCGACGAAATAACCGAGTTGGATGAATATTATCCAACACGAACTGAGCGATCTATTATGATCGAGAATCTAAGCACTATGGGTACTTTTTTAGGCGATAATGTAGAGCTAATAGAGCCAGGAAGTGGAAGTAGTGAAAAAACCCGTTTACTACTCGATCATCTTGAAAATATCAGTATTTATGTACCTATTGATATATCCAAAGATTACTTATTTAAAGTTGCGGAAAAGCTTCGCACGGATTATCCAACAGTTTCCATAGAACCGCTGGCTGTAGATTACACTCGACCTTTTGAATTACCCGATACTCATCCTGATGCAAGAAGAATCGTGTTCTTTCCCGGATCAACAATTGGGAATTTTAGATTAAATAAAGTGCAGCGATTTTTTTCTGTAATTGCAGATATTGTTGGACATAACGGCGGTGTATTAATTGGTGTTGATCTTAAAAAGGACATCAAGATTCTTGAAGATGCATACAATGATAAAGGAGATGTAACGGCAGCTTTTAACAAAAATATGCTCACACATTTGAATCAATTAATAGAGACCGATTTTAATGTTGAGAATTATGATCACAAAGCTATTTGGGTTGAAGAAAAGGGAGCAATTGAAATGCGTTTATATTCAAAATCAGACCATACGGTAAGGCTAAATGGTCATAGTTTTGAAATTAGTTCCGGAGAGTATTTACATACAGAGAATTCACATAAATATACGTTAAAAGAGTTCTCTGATATTGTATCACCCTGGTTTGATGTAGCTGAAATATGGACTGATGAAAACAACTTATTTAGTGTTCAATATTTGATACCGAGAGATTTCTCAGTCTTGTACTCCGGCCCAATGTAGATATAGATCCCGAACGTGGTCGATGTGTTCTTGAATTGTTTCTAATTTCCAATCTGATGTATCAATGGGTGGGTGAATATGTGCTTTTATTTCACCACTTTTTGCCAGCATTGAACCACCCGGACTTAAGCTATGATTACCTTCAAAGTATATAGGAACAATTGGGTAATTTAGGGCGATTGCCATTCGAAAAGCACCTTTTTTAAATGGCCCGATTACGCCTTCGTGTATTCTTGAGCCTTCAGGGGCTACCATCACAGATAGATTATTTTTTTTCAATCGCTCGTACGAACTAACCAAAGTTTTAATAGCTTCTTCACTTTTTTGTCGTTTGATGAAAACCTGACCGGTTAACCTTCCTACTATAAAAATGAATGGAAAATATTGAAGCTCCCATTTTGCAACAAATCTAACTTTGTTCAAACCAACTGCCATCATAGTTAAAATATCTAACGTTGAGCTATGATTAATAGTAATTACAGCAGGTTTTTCAAACCTACTTCCATGCTGAACAACCGAGAATTTAATACCTAATACAGCTAATACAGGATTTGCAATTGCAGGAGCGACAGTGCGGACTACAAAATCAGTTGCAGTACCAAAACTAAAAATCAGGATCAATAAGATGAATGGGATTGCGATGATGAAAAGAATTACGAAAAGAGTATAGCCAAGAAAGCTGCGAACGTATGCAATAAAGTTTAATGATGAAGACATTCACCAAAAATCGTTCAATTCAGTGTAAATTGCCAAAGAAATGCATTAACGAAATGCATCTTGCAAGTGAGTGATTTCTGAGCCGAATTTTTTTGTTAGAATACCAATCACATCAAAACGCAGCGGGTGATTATGCATTTTATTTTCAAAGGTCCAGTGTTCAGCGGCTTCATAAATTCTTTGGACTTTAGCTTCGTTCACATATTCTACGGGAGTTCCGAATTGCGAACTTGAACGCATTTTAACTTCCAAGAAAACAATTATTTCACCATCTTTGGCTATGATATCAACTTCAGCATGCCCAGCATAGTAATTTCTGTCCAATATCTCCCAACCTTTTTCAATCAAGTATTCACATGCTTGATCTTCGGCTTTATTACCAATTGCTCTGTTAGTTTTTTTCGCCACTTTTAAATGTTTCTTTCAAAGATTCTTTTACTTCAACTAGTTTGATCAGTTGTTTCAGAAAAATCAGATTTTTTTTGCTGATGTAAGGTAGCAAAGCATCAGTAAATCGCTCGAACATTTCGAGGAAATCGTAGTAATTTTCGATTCTCTGTTTAAAATCTATGCTTTCCTGATCATCCAAACCACCTTCCTCAAGTGTTTTGATGCACTCTAAAAGTTCAGCTCTAATCGGGGCAATTTCTCTCTGCTGACGTTCACGAATTATGGTTGCTACAATTTTCCATATATCAGTTTCTGCTGAGTAATAGTCTTTTCTATCGCGAGGAAAATTTACTTTTTTGATAAGCTCCCATTCCAATAACCGATGTAAATTCATATTTGCATTTCCACGGCTGATGTCCAATTTATCCATAATGGCATCGGTGTCCATGGGGTGCGTCTCTGCATAGAGAAGCGCATGAATTTGCGACATCGTCTTATTTATTCCCCATGATGATGCCATGTCACCCCAAAGTTGAACAAATTGATCAACGGCTTGTTGATAGGAGTGATTCATACAATTTAAACTTTATTGAAAGGTAAGTTGGCTAAAATTAAACCCTCCGGTTAGCATTTCTACACGAATTAAAACAGTGCCGGCTTCAAAATCATCAGACCCAACCACCACTTGTTGCCAACTTTGATAGCCACCTGTATTTGAAACACGAACATCCGAACCAATTGGTTTTCCATCTACTTTAACACGGAAAGCTCCATTTGAGTTATCTGAAGCTACTCTAGCAATAATGGTATAATTCCCTGCCTGTGTTATCTCAGCCGTGTATTCTAACCATTCACCAGAATCAATAAAGCCAACTGCATAGCCTGATGGATTAGCAATGCTAGCTTCTATATCTACCCCATCATTCCTCAGCGACCAGCCATTATTTCCATTGTTTTGGGCATCGTCGCTGCTAACACGCATATATTCAGTATCAGAATAAGAAATACCATTATTGCCGATATCATAATACACAGCTGGAATAATTCCTGGAATTGTAAGTTCGGAATAAGGTACGTTTCGGGTATTAAATTCAGGGGAGAAAAGAGCGGCAACCACATCGGGGCGGAAAGTGGTTTTCTCAAAAGCTAGATCTTCTGCCATTTTAAATAATCCGCTTGTCGCTTCTTCTACAGAAGGTCTTGGCCCGTTACCTTTCCAATATTCAGTTACTTTATCGTAGTTTTCATTTCTGGGCGCTGATAGCGGTGATGTGATTGTACTCAGTTTTTTATGTGTCCAAACATTCCATCCAATATCGTTACTTTCTACCATTCTCAAGCTCTCATATAACCAAGTATTTGAGTTTTCACCGGTCTCGCCTAACCAAAGTGGGGTATTCGTTTCACTACGTAAACCTAAAAGGTAACCAATTGTACCACCATCCGTTGCGTTCCAATATTTATGGAAGGAAAAAACAACGTTATCTACTTGTTTAGGTATTTCATCAAGTAAATCGAAGGTGGTTGAAAAATAATTACCGTTTATAAAAAGGATATGATTTTCGTCGATTGCTCTAATTTCAGGGATGATATCTGTGTGGAAACGAAGTACATCTTCGGCTCCATACCCATTTGGTGTTACCGGTTCATTTAATAAATCATAGCCAATAATGATGGTTTCATCTTTATATCGGCGCGCAATTTCTGTCCATATCTTGATGGTGATTGGCATGTAGGTCTCATATTCCGTCCAAAGCCTTGCAACGCCATCACTATCTGCAATTTCTTTATCACTTTGGGCACCAGGTGCGCCGTGCATACCCAGAATTACATTCAATCTGTGGCGTTTACTCCAAATTAAAACCTGATCCAGTCTTTGGAACTCTCTTTCATTAAACTGTTCACTGTCTATATCATAAAATACTTTGTGATTAAACTGAATGCGGATATGGTCAGCACCCCACTCTTTCATCGCTATAATGTCTGCTTCTTGTACATAATTGGTTCTGAATTCTTCAAACCAACGATCAGCTTCTGACGCACCAAGTAAATCAGTAATATTTTCTCTTATTTTCGTTGGGCCAAAATCACCCGGCATATTAAACATGTAGCCTTCCGGCATCAACCATCCGCCTAAGCCAAATCCCCTAATTACGACCGGCTCACCTTGTCGATTAAGAATTTGAGGACCTTGAGTTTTAAAGAAGGTAGTCTCATTGTAACCATTTATATCTGTATCATCAATGATATCAATTCCATTTGAGTTTGATTTACATTGAATTAGTAAAAGAGAAGAAAGAACAATGAAATTGACAAGTAGTTTTCTCATGTGTCAAAAATCTGATATTAAATAGTATGTGCTAAAAATACGAAAGAGACATACAGAAACAACGATAAACTAATGGGAAGAATTCTCAATTAAAGAACTAAAACCTCAACAGCATCAGAAATTATGTTACTTTTTTAGGTACCTGTTTTGGGGCTACCGGATTTTTTTTCATTTCCAATTGTAACTTTTTCTTTACTCGTCTCGGATGAAGTAGCTGGTTCATCAGTATCGGGTTTTTTACCAGCATTTTTGTAATCTGTCACATACCATCCATCACCTTTATATAGTACTCCACTACCTCCAGAAATAATTCTTTTAACTTTTTGGCCAGTTGTTGGGCAGGTATTGAGGGTGTCGTCACTTATTTTTTGACTTATCTCAAAAGTAGATCCGTCTTCTCTTTTGTACTCGTATGTAGGCATAAAACTAGATATTAAATTAATTGAAGTTAATAAGAATAATCAGACAGTTTGAAAATGGATTGAATGCGACATTAAAGAGAAGGTTTTAAAACAGAAATCTATTGCTGCCCTTATTTATTTAACGCAAAAATTCGCCAACTTTTAGTTGATAAGGTGAATTCGATACATTAGTTAAACACGATATTGATCTAAAGTAGCAGAACCTCGCTTTCTACGAGCTTTTTTGAGAGCGAGAAGCTCGGCTCTAGAACATATTTAGTGCATTTAAAAAGTGAGTTTATTTTAGCACAGATTATTGGCTTCATTTATATTTTTTTCCAAATTCCTGATTCCTCTTTTTCGCATTCGCCCAATTGTAGTATTAAATTCTGGTTGTATTTGATATTGGAAAATCGCTTTCACGAATTCTGCTCGGTAACTAAGCTGTACCAATCTCTTTTTATAACATTATAATCGAATACCGCTTTATTCTCCGTAACTTACAAAGCTCTTTTCTACTCCTTTATCCTCATCAGGAAATTTACGCACAGAAATAGGAGTTCCTACAACTATCATCAAATAGATCACCATCAGGCCTAATCCACCTGAGATTATTCTCAATTTTCCGAATGAAACAAGTTCTAAACTTATTCGATTTTTCAGCAACTATAAACTACCGCACTGAAATTCTATCTGGTTTAACGGTAGCTATGGCATTAATTCCGGAAGCAGTTGCTTTTGCATTAATCGCCGGACTATCTCCATTAACCGGTTTATATGCCGCCTTCATGCTGGGCTTAATCACTTCCATTTTTGGTGGTCGACCGGGAATGATTTCCGGAGCAACAGGCGCGGTTGCAGTTATCTTGGTTGCACTTTCAAAATCCTATGGTGTAGAATATATTTTTGCCACGGTGATATTGGCTGGCCTTATACAAATAACTGCAGGGGTACTACGACTCGGAAAATTGATGAGGTTAGTGCCACATCCTGTAATTTTTGGTTTTGTAAACGGCTTGGCGATCATCATATTTATGTCACAACTGGATCAATTTAAAGATGCGAGTGGCGCTTGGTTAACAGGCACACCACTTTTTGTTTTAGGCGGCCTGGTATTACTTACAATGGCCATAATATGGGGCTTACCAAAAATCAGCAAAGCAATCCCATCATCATTAGTAGCCATATTATCTGTATTTGGAATTGTTTACGCTTTTGGTATTGATACAAAAACGGTAGGCGATATTGCTTCAATTTCAGGTGGATTCCCACCTTTTCATCTCCCGCAAGTACCATTTACATTAGACACTTTGCAGATTATTTTCCCCTACGCGGCTATTATGGCGGGCGTGGGGCTTATCGAAAGTTTGTTAACTTTGAATATTATCGATGAAATTACTGAAACGCGCGGTCGGGGAAACAAAGAAGCAGTTGCACAGGGAGCTGCAAATATTCTTTCTGGATTGTTTTCGGGCATGGGTGGCTGTGCAATGATAGGCCAAAGCCTGATAAATATTTCGGCTGGAGCAAGAGCTCGTTTATCTGGAATTGTAGCAGCAGTAATGCTCCTTGTTTTCATAATGTTTGGTGCGGGTTTAATTGAACAAATGCCGATGGCAGCACTAACAGGATTGATGATTATGGTTGCAATCGGAACTTTCGAATGGGCAAGTTTGCGAACGTTTACCAAGATGCCGGTTTCAGATATTTTTGTGATGGTTTTGGTGACTCTAGTTACAGCTGTTCTTCACAATTTGGCTCTGGCTGTTATAATTGGAGTGATAATTGCTGCTTTAGTGTTCGCTTGGGATAACGCCAAAAGAATCCGTGCAAGAAAGTATATCGATGAAGATGGCATTAAGCACTACGAAATATATGGACCACTTTTCTTTGGCTCTGTTTCCATATTTAACGAAAAATTCGACGTGTTAAATGATCCGGAAGAAGTGATTATTGATTTTGCTGAAAGTCGCGTCGTAGATATGTCGGCAATTGAAGCACTAAATCGTTTAACCGAACGATATCTCAAAGTAGGAAAGAAAGTTCATCTGAAACATTTAAGTAAAGATTGTCTTCGTTTGTTAGAAAATGCAGATGAGATTATTGATGTGAATGTGTACGAGGATCCAACATATAAGCTAGTTATAGACAAATTTTAACTCAGCTCAAGCTCAAACTTTAGAAGCATTTCTCCATTGCTTTCATATTTGATGATCTGAGAAAACCCCAGTCGCTGAAGTAATGAAATTGATCGATGGTTTTCATTCAAAGTAATAGCAAGAATTTTTTGGTGGTCAAAATTTGAATCTACCCAATTTAGCAGGGCGTTGCTGGATTCGAATGCAAACCCCTTTCCTTCAAAATCAGGAAGAAAGGCAAAGCCCAAATCAGGAAACTCTAACTCTGCTCTTTTTTTAAATCCACATATCCCAATCGGGTGATTTGAATCTTTGATGGATACTTTGAATAGACCAAATCCAAATGTTTGATACGATAAAAGTGGATCATTCTTTAGATATTTTCCAGCATCATTGATCGAATGAATATTTCTATCACCAATGTAAGTTAACCACCCCGGCGAGTTGGTGATTTCTAGAATAAATGGGGCGTCATCGAGAGTAAATTTTGAAATTCTGAGGCGATCTGTTTCAAGTTCTAACACGTCAATTCAGCGCTGCCAATCCCTTATTGAACCTACTCAAAGCTTCTTCTAAATCTTCAACACTTGCTGCATAGCTCATCCTAAGTCCGTTTGGTTCTCCAAATGCATCTCCTGGAACAACAGCTAAGCCAAAATCATCTAACAAGTACAAACACAATTCTGTAGATGTTTCTATAGTTGACCCGTCTGCTTTTGATTTTCCTAAATAGGCAGAAATATCAGGGAAAACATAGAATGCGCCACCGGGAGTGAAGCAGTCTACCCCATCTATCGCATTTAATGATGAGACCATGAAATCTCGTCGGTTTTTGAATTCATCACGCATTGCAAGAACTTCACTAAGATCGTTAGTGTAAGCGGCTAATCCGGCAGCTTGAGAAATAGAAGAAGGGGCAGAAGTTTCCTGACTTTGAATTTTTGATACTGCTTTTACGATATCTAAATGACCGGCCAAGTAACCTAGTCGCCAGCCGGTCATTGCAAATCCTTTAGAAAAGCCATTCACAACTACAACGCGATCTTTCAAATCGGGGGCTACATTCAAAATACTAACATGTTCTCCATCAAAAACGATGTATTCGTAGATCTCATCAGAAATTACAATGATTCTAGGGTGCTTTCTAAGCACCTCTGCAAGTGCTTCTAAATCTTCTTTGCTGTAGCAAGATCCCGTTGGATTTGAAGGTGAGCACAGAATAAGAACTTTTGTTTTATCCGTGATTGCAGCTTCAAGTTGCTCAGCGGTTAGTCTAAAGTTGTTCTCAAAAGACGTTCGTATAGTAACCGGCGTTCCTTCGGCAAGTCGTGTCATTTCCGGGTAGGAAACCCAGTATGGAGCCGGAATTAATACTTCATCACCTTTATCTACTATTGCCAGTAATGTAAACCCGACGGATTGTTTGGCACCATTAGAGCAAATAATTTGGGAGGGAGTGTAATCGAGTCCATTATCTCTTTTCAACTTAGCGCAAATGGCTTCCCGTAATTCGGGAGTACCCGGATTCATGGTATACCCATGTTGGCCATCGTGGATAGCTTTTATGGCAGCATCACAAATATAGCCGGGAGTTTTAAAATCAGGTTCACCGGCGCTTAAAGAAACTATGGATTTGCCTTCTCTTTTAAGTTCTTTAGCTCGTCCGGTAACTTTTAATGTCGCTGATGGTTGTACGTTTTGAGCGCGTTGAGAAATCATGATAAATGAGTGAGTGTGAATCGTGAATTGTGCGTGATGGAATGTAAAAAAGGATTCAGCAGAAATGAATAAGGAATGAGAAAAACAGGCTTTTTTAATAAAGCAGTTTTTAAGAAAACTTCTTTTTTAAAGCTTCGGCAACATTCCCGGGCACGAAAGAAGATAAATCTCCATCCCAATAGGCAATTTCTTTTACAAGTGAAGCAGAAATGAAAGTGAATTCCTCAGCAGGCATTAGGAAAATGGTATCCACTTCAGGGGCAAGTCGTTTGTTGGTAAGTGCCATGCGGAATTCATATTCGAAGTCTGAGATTTGTCGAACACCACGAACTAGCGTTTGAGCTTTTAGTCGTTTTGCATGATTTACCAACAAGCCTGTAAATTGGTCGACTTCAATATTTTTTGCCCACGCTTTGCCTGCCAAACATTCATTGATTAATGCGACTCGTTCATCTCCGCTGAATACAGATCGTTTTTCTTTATTCACCGCAACGGTAACAACTACCCGCTGAAATAAATTAGCAGCACGTTCTAAAATGTCGAGATGGCCAAATGTGATGGGATCAAAAGAGCCGGGATATAAGGCGAGTGTGTTCATTTTGTATTAGCAATTTGAGTGTTTCTCAGAATTGTCATTTCGACCGAAGGGAGAAATCTTAAAATCATACTAAATAAAAACAGATTTCTTGTTTCACTCGAAATGACAAGCACGTTGATTTATATGGGTAACAAAAGTTTAAGAACTTACTTGATGCTTTTCAAAAATACTAACGGTGGTACGGCCATAAGCTTTACTGAAGAAACAATGCCGGTGATCTTTGTATTTATGATATTTATCGTGTTCTAAAATAAACCAACCTTCCTCATTCAGCCAATTGTTAGATAAGATCTGCTCTATCATTTCTTCCATCCATTCATAATTGTATGGTGGATCACAGAAAATGAAATCGAAAGGAACGGCCTTCCCACTTAGAAAACGTTGAACGTCTGAAACGGCTGTTCTAACGTAAGCATCAACTCCAAATTCTTTACCGGTCTTTTCAATCAATTCAATATTCTTTGGGTTGATGTCTACGAAAGTAACTGATTCTGCACCTCTTGAAATAGCTTCAAAGCCTAAACTGCCAGAGCCACCAAATAAGTCAAGAACTTTAGAACCTTCAATGTATTTGTAAACTTCTATTTTATTGAAGATGCTTTCTTTGGTGCGATCAGTCGTGGGACGAACATCAAGTCCTTTTGGAATGGTGATTCTACGACCTTTAAGTTTTCCGGTGATGATTCTCATGAAATAGTATTGATTAGTTAATTAAATACTAATCTAAGCTTAGCATTATTGCAGGAAAAGCTTCGGCTAGATCAAATCCATAGGTTGTTTCTTCGGCAAAAACACCCATTTCACTGAGAGTATTCAGTGGAACTGCTTTTGTTGATTTATCCCAAAAATGAGTTAACACCCGTTCTACTTCGTGCGAGTGATGCCCAAATAAATACGTGTGATCGTGAAGTCCCATTATCCAATTTGAATGCTGTGCAGCTTGTAACCAGTGATAGGGAAGGTCTTCTACTTGATCAAATTTTAAAAAAGTAGCTGCTCGAAATTGACCTAAAACAAATGAAGTTATTGAAATGGCATGCTTATGACAGCCAATCATCAAAAAGGAGGCACTACTATTGATACTATCTGACCAAGCCGATGAAATTTCGAAATCACTTGAATATTCGTTGGTTCCCACTGATAGTGCAAGCTTATTTAATCCTTCCATCACAGATCTGCGGCGGAGGCAAAGAAATTTATACTGTGTTTTAGAAACTGAGTGCCAAGTTGCCTCGATATCTTCTCTAACAACGCCTTTCATAATGATGGAAAGGTGATCCTCGCGCTCATCAGCATTATCGTAAACTACTTTAGGAAGAGCAGTCCAACATTCGTCAGTAAGTGAAGTGAGTGCGCGAAGTGAATCTACTTTATGTTCTTTTACCAGATCTTCAACCGTTTGCTGTATATGAGGGTATCTTTCCGGGTCTTGAGTACGAACTGCTTCTGAAACATCGAAATTAAAGTCGAAGCTACCTATTTCTTTTAAGGTAGCTTCAGCATCAGATTGATTTACGGCGTAATAAAGCCGATCAGAAAAAAAACAGATTCCTAAATTCTGAGTGGTGCCATTCATTAATTCCAGCTGGGAGCGTTTCGCATAGTTGTACGAGACAAACTTCCAATCTCGTCATCTGAATCTGGATCTTCTAAGAGATAAAGAGGTGGTCGTGTTGTATCAATATGCGTATAAGAAAATTTCTGATTAGATCGAGGGGAAAGAATGATTGACTCCGGAGAGTAGACAAGTGGTGGTAATTGGGCAAACAAAGTATCTCCCATAGAAATCATCATAGAGTCGGTTTGTAAATAAACCACGATGCTATCAAGACCACCTTCTGTAGGCGGGAAATGTCCATATCGACTTTCATATTGCACAAGAGCATCCTTTAAAGACAACATTCTAGCGCGAGCACCGTCTGTTTCTGCTTCGCGTTGCTTTACTTTTTGATAAGGGGTAACAATCGAGTCGTACAGAAACCAAGAAAGTGCAATTATTACGATTCCAAGAACAACACTTAATATTTTATTTCGGGTATCGATATCCATTTGAGAAGCAGCTTTTTAGAAATTTAATGATACTTGCATTTGTGAGGCAAGAAAATACATGCACACTCATATATATGCAACCTACGTATTCCATCAAAAATTATCACTACAATTATTAAAATGTGGAGATATCTTTGAATAACATTAATTCGCACTTTACTTTTTGTGAATAAACAAATTCTAAGACTTGCTATACCTAATATACTTAGTAATTTATCAGTTCCGCTCTTAGGTGCTGTTGATACAGCGGTAATTGGCCACCTCGAAGAAGTATACTATCTGGGTGCAATTGCTGTTGGAAGTATAGTTTTTGATTTTATTTTTTGGGGATTCGGGTTTTTAAGGATGGGTACAACAGGACTAGTTGCTCAAGCTTATGGTGCGGGTAATGAAATAGAGACGCGAAGAATATTACTGCGAGTATTGCTAGTAGCCTTATCGGCTAGTTTAGCCATTTTGTTTTTACAATGGCCCATATTGGAATTATCTCTAAGAGTGATAAATGCATCTCCTGAGGTAGAAAATTTTATGAGTCAGTATTACCAAATCAGAATTTATTCTGCACCTGCTACACTCGCCTTATTTGCATTCAATGGTTGGTTTTTGGGAATGCAAAACGCTCGATTTCCTATGTATATCACAATTCTTTTGAATGTGGTGAATATTGTATTGAACCTTTTACTTGTATTAAAATTCAATTTAAATGTATCCGGTGTAGCATGGGGTAGTTTAATAGCAAGTTATGTTGGTGTAAGTGTTGCTATTTTTTTATATAGACTGCGATATCATACTTTTTTCTCAGGTATAAATTGGGGTTCCATTTTTGATACCACAGAGCTTAAAAAATTCTTCTCAGTAAATTCAGATATTTTCATCAGAACTCTTTGTCTGATTTTTTCATACGCGTTCTTTATTGCAAAATCTGCCGAAAGTGGAGATGTGATTTTAGCTGCAAATACTATTCTGCTTCAACTATGGTATATCAGCGCGTATGGTGTTGATGGTTTTGCGTTTGCAGCAGAAAGTTTGGTTGGTAAATATAAAGGCGCGAAGGATACTCACAATCTTAACTCAGCAATAAAAGGGACCTTACTTTGGGGGCTAGGATTAGGTTTTATTGGGTCAATAGTTTACTGGTTTAGCGGTGATGTTCTAATAACCATATTTACAGATCAGGAAATGGTAATTCAGGCTGCCGGTTATGTCCTCATTTGGACTATACTTGCACCACTTATAAATAGTATCTGTTTTATTTGGGATGGTGTATATATTGGCGCGACTTCCACTGCTGCAATGAGAAATTCTATGCTTATTGCAACGTTTTTAGTATTTGTGCCGGTATTTTATATTACCCAGAATTTGTTAGGAGTTCATGCACTTTGGTTGTCGATGTTCGCTTTTATGGTAGTTAGAGGAATATCACTTACATTGTTGGCACCTGGATATATTTTCAATACTTCACTTTTAAAGCTGTACAGAAACTTATGAAGTTTATATTGCTAATGCGTCATGCAAAATCTAGTTGGGTAGATTCAGAATTAGAAGATTATGAACGCCCACTTTCGCAAAGAGGATTGGACGATGCGCCAAAAGTTGGCCATTTCTTAAAGAAAGCAGGATACCGTCCGGAATATATTTGTTCATCTACAGCAGAGCGTGCCCGTCAGACTACAGAATTATGCGTTCAAGGTATGAAGAGAGATGAAAATATTGTTAAATGGGATGATACCTTATACTTCGAATCAGTTTCAAAATATCTTCAGGCTATTCATCACGCCCCGGTAAATACTGAAACCATTATGTTGGTTGGTCATAATCCACTAATCGAATCGACAGCCGCCATTTTAAGTAGCGGTAATGATAAAACAGCAATTCGTGTTCCCACTGCCGGCGTAGTCTGTTTGGAAAGTTATGCAGTTAGCTGGGATGAAATTAATCCGGGTACCTGTCAGATTAAATGGATGATGATTCCGAAAGTATTACGAGGGCTTCTCAGCTGAACTAATACTCGATTTCTCGGATAAATTTTGAGTGAGGATTTACCTTTCTAGCCTGTTCCAGAAATGCATCAATATTTATGATAGAATAGTTTTGTTGTGTCTCCATAAAAAGGTAATTATCCGTAACATTTTCAGGTATTTCATCACCTATAATTCCCAATAAATTTCCCTCTTCATTTAGTATAGCACTTCCAGGTGCTTTTGAAGTAAAATTAAAGAAACCGTTAAAGGTCAACTCATCTGTGTATGGGCCTGTTGTTTTACCTGTATTGGTACGAAGTGTCCCATTTGCATCAGCACTTATCAAATCATTATTCAATAGTTCGAAAATAGCATCATTATAAATTTTCTTAACCGGCTGAGCATACGCAACAAAAATAGATTGATTATTTCGACTTAACTCTTGACTAAAAATTAATTCGTCAAGAATAAGAAAAAGAGGGTCATTTCTTAATGAATTATTCTCAATACTCGAAGATAATCGCTCACGATCGAATAGAACGGTAGAGTTAGCCAACTCATTTTGAACATAGGAAACAAGTTGAGACGATGAAGCATTTGGTAATTGCTCATCTAAATCTAGAATGCTAAATGGTTTTTGCGCATCGGGAAGCTGACTGAAGGCAAAGAGGAAATCAGCAAATTGAAGTAATTCCTCTTCAATATTCGTTTGAGTAAGCAATGCAAACTGACTACTTAAAAGATTAGCTTTTCGAGTATCATCATCCTGATCGGTATTATTTAAATAATCGTTGGCGATCTTTGCAAATTCATCAAGGCGACTTAGTGCTAAAAAATAACTAGTTGCATAATACGTAGCACCTTGCTGGTGAGCAATTTCATACGCTTGATTGAGGTAGTAATAAATTCCACCAAATCTGGCATTTGTGGCCGAATCAGCCTCGATGATAATTTGAAGGCGATCATCGAAATTTTTCTTATAGTCTAAAATTGAATCTGCAGTAAATGATTTCTGTACCTGATTATAATAATTAAGGTTCTGCAGAATGTTAACCCTATTTGCAATTGAACGAACACCAGCTGATCTGTCTTTCTTTGCAAGGCGTTCTTCTTTGGCTAGAAATGCTTGGTACGAGTTGATGATATTTGGATTAGTAACTTGGTTGTAAAATTCGAGTGCCTCGAAGGGGTCTAACCGAAAAGAACGATCAGGAAATCCCACAGCAATGCTCTGCTGATATCCCGCTTTTGGCTTTGAAATTCTTAAATAGTTGTCTGTCTCAAATGGAATATTATTTGAAGAAAAAGTAGCCGGGTTGCCATTTCCATCAACATAAGCTCTAAGAAAAACAGGTTTGTTTTCGATTTGAGTGAGCAAATAATTTGTATCAGTGAATACATCAACATTTATATCTGAAGCAGGTGCATAAACAAGTCGGATATCTCGAATAACCTGAAACTTTGATAGAATAAATTGGCGGCCACTAAAAAGTTCATTTATCTGAACAATTATATTTGGGTCTTTTTCTCTTTCAGTTTGAATTATTTGCTGAGTCAAATTTTGCTTTATTTGTGCGATCTCAGCATTTGTAGAATTTTCATTTATGATACTATTGTATTCTTCAGAGATATCATTTTGCGCTATTTCAATCAGTAAAGAAACACCGGGCAACACCAATTCCATACTATTTGAGTCGGCATAAAATCCTTTTGAAAGCCAATTTATGTCAGTCTGATCAGCAGTTGAAAAGTATTCTAATGCAATAGGATAATTAGTTACAAATAGTCCCGATCCCGAAATAAAAGCACCGGATTGAACAAATCCATTACCACGATATACTTTTGCAACGGACGTAGAAATATCTGTTTCAAACGCAAAATTCGAGTCCATAACCAATTGTAATGGTTGTACATCAGATATCAGGTCTCTGACATTTTGACCAGATTTTGTTGCTGTGCATCCGATTAAGAAACCGAAAAGCAGAATTAAAGTAGATGGTATTATTCGCATGCTGTTAATTTATCTAATGCTCTCATTCCTTATATTCTACTAAATTGTGCACTAATTCAATCAGAAAAAACAATTAATGAATTACACTTTCAATCATTTCTATTTATGTAAAACCCCGCTTAGTGCGGAAGGCCCTTCGGATGTCGAGATAATTACCAAAGCTGAGAGCAGTGAAGATTTTCCGCGTATTTTTAAAGAATTCGAAAAACTTCGGTCACACGCTTTTAACAAAGATAATATTTATAGTGTAGTTCGAGCTGATGATATCTTTGAATTGATTCGTACCTCAAATGACAAATTGGCGAAAGAAGAAGCGTATGAAAAAGCACAATCTGAGATTATTACAAACCTGCAACATCGAGTAATGCAGAATAGCGATGCTAACGCAAAAGCCATTCTAAAAGAAGTATATGATATCGAATAAGGCAGATTATGATTTTCACATAATTAACTAAGCCGACCTATTAGGTCGGCTTTTTTTTTACTTTTGGTTGCAATTATAACTAACTAATAAAATGGAAAATTTTGAATTCAATACAGAAGCTCTCTTAGAGCTGGTACTTTTATATGTGCCTAAAGTAATTGGCGCAATTATAGTTTTAGTCGTCGGGCTATGGGTTGTAAAAATGATTACAAAAGTAATTCGTAGCATTTTTGAACGCAGCGATTTAGATGAATCGCTTGAAAGTTTTGTTGCCAGCGTAATTTCTATTTTGCTAAAAGTAATGGTCTACATTTCTGCGCTAGGAATGCTGGGTATTGAAATGACTTCATTTATTGCCATTCTTGGTGCAGCGGGTTTAGCAGTTGGTATGGCCCTTTCAGGTACGCTGCAAAATTTTGCCGGTGGCGTAATGATTTTACTATTTAAACCTTTTAAGGTTGGAGATTATATTGATGCTCAAGGGCATTCTGGATCTGTTACAGATATTCAAATTTTTGTTACCAGGTTAACAACCCCGGACAATAAAGTGATATTTATTCCAAATGGGCCACTTTCTACAGGATCCTTAACTAATTTTTCCGCTTCTGATACTCGTCGTGTCGATTGGACAATTGGGATCGGTTACGGCGATAATATCGATACGGCTTATGAAGTAATTTCAAATTTGCTAAATGCAGATGACAGAATACTAAAAGATCCGGAACCGTTTATGGCACTGTCTGAGTTAGCTGATAGCTCAGTAAATATTGCCGTGCGAGTTTGGGTAAATTCTGCTGATTATTGGGGAGTTTACTTCCGTATGAATGAAGAAGTGTATAAAAACTTCGATAAACATGGCTTAAGCATTCCATTCCCTCAACAAGACGTACATATTCATCAGAATTGATGATTTACAAAGATTGATATTAGGTAAGGCGGGTGTTGCTTATCCCGCTTAACTTCCATTATCTTTTAGAATAGCAGGCATAAGCCGAATTAACGAACCAAGTGGAAAGGAAGGTAGTAGTGACTAACCTGGAGCAAGAAGAAAAGAATCTGGATAAAGATCATCCAGAAGAAAAAATTAAATCTGACACCAAATCATCTGAAGTATCTCCCCCTAACGATGATGTTAGCAGTGATGAGGCAGAAATTGTCGAAGAGACAAATCATGAGACATCGGTAATTGAGGATGTTATTGAGACCACCGATTCGGTTGATGCAGTAGAAGAAGGCGAATTGGAAGAGAATTCAAAGTCTTCTGATGAAAATACTGGTGAAGAGGTAGAAGACATTTCAGTAGGTAGCGGCGAAGATACCGAGGTCTCGGCGGTTGAGTTTTACTCAAATATTCTAGAAAAAGCAGAAGGATTTGTAGAACAGAATGATTGGGCATTTATAAGTAATGAACTTGCCAATCTTGCACTGCATATTTCAGAAGGGCCAGAACCAGCAGATGATGTTTCGAAGGAAAAAATTAACTCATTCAATGCTCTGCGTGAAGAATTTGAAGAAAAAAGGCGCGCGCATTATATTGAGATGAACAAGAAAAAAGAAGAAAATCTTGTTTCTAAAAAAGAAGTGCTTAAACAGCTCAACGATCTAATTACTGAAGCACGTTGGTCCGATACAAAATCAATTCATCACCTTAAAGGAAAGTGGGAGTCTATTAAATTTCTACCACAAGGGGAAGTTGAATCATTAAATGAGCGATTTGAAGCATTACTTCAAGAATTTGAGAACCATAAAGTTGATCGACTTGTTAAAAAATTACAACAAGAAGAGGAGAATTTTACTCTCAAATTAGTCATCCTAGAAAAAATGGATGCCCTAAATTTAAAAGTTGAAAGTGATGATGTAGATTACAACGCACTGAATACAGAGTTTCAGGATCTGCTAATACAATGGCGCAAAGTAGGCCGAGTGCCGGCTGAGAAAAATCAGCAAGTCTGGGATCACTACAATACAGCTCAGGATAATTTTAATGCTCTTCGATTTAAGCATGACAAACAATACAGATTATCGATAGAGCGCTCTCTCGAGAGAAAGAAGAAATTAATTAATGAAGCTGAATCTTTACTTGATGATTCAAGCATTGCTGATGCAGCACGAAGAGTAAATAAACTGCACAAAGCTTGGAAAAAAACAGGCAACCTACCTCAAAAAGAAGAAAATGAACTGTGGGATAAATTTAAAGCTGCAACCGACTCTTTTAACGAAAAGAAAACGGAAAACATTGATGCTTTACGCGAGGAAGAACAGGAGAATTTTCTAGCTAAACAAGCGCTGATTCAACGGGCTATTGCCGCGCAAAGTGCAGAAAGTTATGATGACGGTCATCAAGCCATGCAACGCTTAATGGATGAATGGAAAAAAATTGGTCCTGTACCAAGAAAGAAATCATCAAAAGTGTGGAAAGAATTCAAAGAAGCAATGGATGCTTTCTATAATCAACGGCGCGAGCATTTTAAAAGCATTAGAAAAGATCAGAAAGATAACTTCACTGCTAAGAAAGAATTAATTGCTAAACTGAACGAACTTGCAGAAAACGAAGATGCGGCAAAAGCAGTTGAAAAGGCTAAACAATTACAAGCCGAGTTTAAGCATATTGGGCATGTTCCATTAAAGTACAAAAACAAGATATGGAAAGACTACAGGGAAGTTTGCGATAAGATTTATGGTAATTTTAGAGCTTCAGGTGCAGATTTAGGAATGGAAAGAAGGCTTGCATCAGAAGGGATAGAACCAGGCGCTCGTAAAGAAATAATCAAGTACCAAAAGGAACTGGAGAGTTTAAGAAAACATGTATCCGGTTTAGAATCAGAGATGATACAGTACGAAGAAGCTCAGACGTATTTTAAGCCAACGAACAGAGGCAACAAATTGCGAGAAGAACTTCAAACCAAAATTGATGCTTCAGCCGAATCGATAGGAATTGGAAAGCGAAAAATTTCGGATATAGTACAAAAAATCAATGAGCTAAAAATGATTTCGGATGGGGATTAGGTTGAGCTTATAAAAGCTGATTATAAACTTTTTTACATCGTTTGGGTTCATTACTTTAGTACGCAATTTATAAAGCATTAGAACGTCATAATTTTTCTTTTTTCAAAAAGTTGATGATTTTAGGGGTCTAATGCTATTACTCTAAGTAACACAGTTAATTGTGGCAGAATCAGTTAAAATACAATTTTGGGGTGTAAGGGGCTCTACTCCATGCGCTAACAACGAAAACATGATTTTTGGCGGTAATACTACATGTTTTCAAATTTTATCAGATAAGCTCGATGAATTATTAATCATCGACTGTGGAACGGGCGTACGTAATCTCGGAAATCATATTCTAAATGGGAACACAAGAACGAAAGGTCGCATATTTATTACCCACCCACACTGGGATCACCTTCAAGGATTTCCTTTTTTTAAACCTTTTTATAAAGATTCATCATGGTTTCGAATTTATTTGCCACCACAAGATAGTGCCGGGTGTAAGGAAATATTGCAAGGCCACATGTCGAATACCTTCTTTCCAGTTACAATAGATATGCTAGACGCTGATTTGGATTGCGAAACTTTCTATCCGGGGGAACTAAATTTAGAGCACTATTCTGTTGATTATTTTTGGGCAAGGCATACAGTTCAAACTGCTATTTTTCGTTTTAAAATCAACAACAGAGTAATAATTTTAGCACCTGATAATGAGTTGCCGAAGGATGACTCGGCAGAATCTGTAAAATTTATTGAAGAATTTAAAGAATTTGTAAATGGCGCAGACCTACTAGTTCACGACGCTCAGTTTAATAACGAACAATATGCCGAGAGAGAAGGTTGGGGGCACTCTAACTGGGAGCGGGTTGTTGAAGTTACTGCAGATTGCAATATCAAAAATCTAGTGCTTACTCACCATGACCCGGATAGTGATGATAAGTATTTGCAGTCTTTAGAGGATCATGTTAAATCTAGCTTTTCAGAAAACTACGGTTCGGTTTCGTTTGCTCGCGAAGGTCAGCAAATTGATTTGTAGCACAAATATCTATTACTAAAATTCTGTTTAGATTTGGCAATGCACCGTGTATTACTTGTTTTCCAAAAAAATCTTGAACTAGGAAAAGTAAAAACGAGACTTGCAGCTTCTGTTGGTGATCAAAAAGCTTTCGAGATATATCTACAACTTGTTAAGCATACCAAGAATATAATTGAACCCATAGAAGCAGAGAAACAAATCTGGTATTCAAGTTTAGTTGACGACAACGACATTTGGGACTTGGAGAACTATGGCAAGTTTGTTCAATTTGGAAAAGATTTGGGCGCCCGAATGGCAAATTCATTTAATAATGCTTTTTCCGATCCTGATTCTAATCAAGTAGTAATTATTGGGAGTGATTGTGCTGAGTTGACAACAAAAATCATTAATGATGCTTTCGAAAAGCTAAAATTCCATGATTTTGTTCTTGGTCCCGCAAAGGACGGGGGTTATTATTTGCTAGGCATGAATACTTATCAATCTCTATTATTTGAAAATATTGAGTGGAGTACTTCAAATGTTCTACAATCGACTTTAACAAAAATAAATGACCTGAACAAAAAGTACTATTTGCTGGTAGAATTAAATGATGTTGATACTATTGAAGATTGGGAAAAGGCAAAAAAATATTTAACCGAAGTATGATTAGCGTCATCATTCCAACTTTAAATGAAGAGCATCGAATTGCTGATTTAATAAAGTATTTAAATGAACATGGGCAAGGGTTAATTGAGATTATTATAGTTGATGGTGGCAGTACAGATAAGACTACCATAGTAGCCCTTGCTGAGGGTGCAAAAGTTGTGAATTCACCGGAAAAAGGACGGGCTAAACAGATGAATTTCGGTGCCAACCTTGCATCGTTCGAAATACTATATTTTTTGCACGCAGATACAAACCCACCAGTCTCATTTGTTGATGAAATTATGAATGCAAATTCTGATGGATGGAATGCCGGTTGCTTCAGATTATCGTTTGATAATAAACACCCCTTGTTAAGTTTTTATAGTTGGTTTACCAAATTTGATATTGATGTATTCAGATTTGGCGATCAAAGTCTATTCGTTGAAAAACAAGTATTTAATAAAGCGGGTACATATGATGAGAAGCTGATTATTATGGAAGATCAAGAAGTTGTACGTTCGATAAAGAAGGTATCAAATTTTAAAATATTAGATTGTTCAGTGGTAACATCCGCCAGAAAATATGAGAAAATTGGTTTTATAAAGCTTCAATTAATTTTTACAACTGTCCTTTCCATGTATTATTTTGGCGTTGATCAAAAAAAAATTATGGATTATTATTTTCGTAAAATCCAGTAATCGTATGTTATGCTTCTGTAAAAATGAACAAAGCTTCGTTGGGTTCAGTCGTAGAACTGACTATCTTTAGTCACTAAACAAAATGTCCTGTTTTATTGAAACACTTTTACGTTTTCGTTGCATTTACTCTGTTTGCTACTCCGGCAAACGCCCAAGCTCCATTTGAGCGCATTGAAACTGATGCAGGTATACTTGGTCTCTCTATTACTAACTTTGGAACCATTGGTAAACCAGATGTTAGAAATAACACGGAAGGTGGCTCGAGTATGCGTTATCCAATCGATACAGGAACCGAGCATTTATTTGAAGCCGGTATTTGGATTGGAGCACAATATAATAACGCTGCACTACGCGTTTCCACCGCATCCGTAACAACTAGTGGCGGCTATGCACGTGGAGCAGCCGGTTTCGAGTTTACAGCAGACGCACCTATCAACAGAAGAAGCACCAACCCCAATGATGAGTTTTTCTCGCCATTCTCAATTGGTGAGCAAGATATAATTGCTGAATTCAGTGACAAACGAAGAGATATTAACGGCACCCCGATTAATAGTCATGATACTCCGCTCTATGCAGATGTTAGAATGGAAAGCTATAATTGGGGATTTCCATTCACTGAGAACTTCTCCATCATTCGCTACGATATTACAAACAATTCAGGGCTGTATTCATCTGAAGCTACATGGGATAGTGTTTTTATTGGAATGTATGCCGATTTAGTTGTTCGCAATGTTAATACTGCAACGGAAACCGGTGGCGATTTCTTTAACAAAAACGGGCTTGGGTTTATTGATTCATTATATACTGCTTACGCATTTGATGCAGGCTCTCCAGATAATCCATCCGTGAATACTTATGGGGCTGTATCAATAATTGGAACTGAGTATCGTGGAGAATTTTTTCACCCGGCAAACAGCGAACGATTAGAAGAACTAGGTTATAATACGCCATTTGTAGATCCTAGCTATTGGTTATTCAGTACAGGTACAGGATTATATGTGCGACCAAGTACGGATCAATTGCGGTATGAAAGAATGTCTACAAAATTTCCAATGGATTCAGTTATCGCCGGTGAGACGGTTCGAGAACAGTTACGCAATGACGGGCAAACTTCAAACGGTAATTATATTACCATGCTATCGATTGGGCCGATTCCTCGGGTAGAGCCTGGTGAAACTTTTAGTGTTTACTATGCTTTTTCTGCAGCCCTTAAACCAGATGAATTCCAAGGACCTACCGGGAAGAAAATTGATACAGAAGAGTCTAGAGTTGAATTGTCTCGTACAATTGATTCAATAAATCGTGTATTTCAAGGAGAAGATCGAAATAATAATGGAATACTTGATATAGGCGAAGACACAGATGAAAATGGAGTATTAACCAGATACTTATTCCCAACACCGCCCGACAATCCAAATATAAGAGTAGAACTTGATGCCGGTAAAGTGACTATTTTTTGGGACGATAAAGCAGAGTCTAGTATAGATCGGGTTTCAGGAGAACAAGATTTTGAAGGTTACAGGGTTTATAGATCAGAATTAGGAGACGACTTGAATCCAAGAGCTCGACTTATTAGAGAATTTGATGCACCGGGAAATGATGTGGCTTTTAATACCGGTTTTGACGAGATCCGACTTGATCAACCTATGACTTTTGTTGGGGACACAAATACCTACTATTACTCATACGAAATTTCAGATTTATTAAGTGGGTGGCAATACCAACTTTCTGTAACTGCTTTTGATAGAGGTAGCGATATATTCGAGATAGAAGGATTGGAAACAAGTCCAAATATCAACGCCGTTAGAGTATTTCCGGGTACACCGGTTAATGAAAATTTCACCAGTAGTGCAGAAGAATTTCAAGTTGGGGTTTATCCAAACCCGTATAGGGTAAATGCGG
>Ga0316205_10001865_pt1 | contig 24150 bp, 26 predicted proteins | sample 3monthpyrite_MG_FD_204941 | JGI IMG/M metagenome (GOLD analysis project Ga0316205, IMG submission 204941) | Microbial mat bacterial communities from mineral coupon in-situ incubated in ocean water Damariscotta River, Maine, United States -... | ecosystem: Environmental > Aquatic > Marine >... | reverse complement strand
GACCATTGATAGTCAGCGCCTGGGCGAGCTTTTTTATATAATCGTGGAATGGTTTCCAGATTATGATTAAAGACGTCAGGTGGTTGTTTGTTGAGTATTTCTAGTGCAATGTCCATGCGCCCTCGAAAGTCAGGTACGAGTATTTCAATTTTGGTGTCAGGGTTAAGTTTTCTTACTTCTGAAATACAATTCACAAAGTGTCCAGAACCTCCATCACGTAAATCATCACGATCAACGGATGTAATTACAACATAACGCAAGCTCATTGCTTTAATAGTGTTTGCTAGATTAGCAGGTTCCTGAATATCAAGTGGTAGAGGTTTACCATGTGCAACATCACAGAACGGGCAGCGTCGAGTGCAGATATCGCCCATGATCATAAACGTAGCAGTTCCATGAGCAAAGCATTCACCCAAGTTGGGGCAAGAGGCTTCTTCGCAAACAGTATGCAGATTTTGTTCACGTAGAATAGTTTTTAATCGCTGAACTTCGGGGTGAGCTGGTGACTTGGCGCGAATCCATTTAGGTTTGCGTTGAGGGTTAACCGTAGGCTCAACCTTTATCGGGATACGTGCAACTTTGTCGGCACCACGCTGGTGTTCACCTGCAATGGGTTTGTTTTTTGTTTTTTGTGTATGTTCAGACATTTGTAATACTTGTTGCTACGTTAGAATTTAGCATTGTAGCCTAAATTGCTTTTTATGTATTCAACAAGCCGGATGTTTAATGACTCTAAACCCTTATTAATACCAAGGTCTAATAGCTGTGTAACTTCTAAATTCGGATAGCCACAAGGGTTAATATCCTTGAAAGGCTGTAGGTCCATATCAACATTTAAACTGAGCCCGTGGTAGCTGCGGCCCTTTTTTATTCTCAGACCAAGTGCTGCAATTTTTTTATTTTCGACATACACACCAGGCGCGCCCTTTTGTCGTTTGGCAGTGATAGAAAACGAGGCTAGTAAATCGATAATGCTTTGCTCTATTGCATTGACGAATTCATGCACGCTTAATTTTTGACGGTGGAGGTCACACAATATGTAAGCCACGATTTGACCAGGGCCATGGTAAGTAATTTGACCGCCACGATCGACAGGGATAACAGGAATATCATTTTCTTTTATGATGTGTTCGCGTTTACCATTCAAGCCCAATGTGTAGACAGGGGGGTGTTGAACAAGCCAGATTTCGTCGTCTGTATTTTCATTGCGGTCGACTGTAAATGCCTGCATATCTTGCCAAACAGATTGATAATCTTTTAAACCAAGGTTGCGAATATGTAGACTCATTCAGGTGTGAATAAGGAATTTATAGAGTCATGAGAATGCTTTCGTGGTCACAGAGTGCCTGATAGCATGCGTCGAGTTGTTCACGATTTAATGCTTGTAAAGTAATGGTGACAGATAAATATGTGCCGCCTTTACTCTCCATGCGTTTGATATCAAATTTCTCTTGATGAGGAAAATGACACTGCACGATAGATATGAAAATGCTTTCGATATCATGTTCAGCTAACCCCATGGCTTTAACTGGGAAATCACATGGGTACTCAATTAATGTGTCGTCAGGTAATGCCATGGTTATACTCTGTCAGTTCGATATCCTATTGATTGTAGTATTAAATAATATGGGGTTTTACCCGCGTAATTCAACCTTATATAACCGATATAGCTCACTAACTTTTTGCCACACTGCCCCAGGTTTACCATTACTGATGGGTTTATTATTTAATAACGTCACAGGCAAGATTTCTTTGGTAGAGCTGGTTAACCATATTTCATCTGCTGATAATAATTCGTGTTCTTTGATTGCACGTTCTTCAAAGGTTAAATCATGTTTAGTGGCCAATTCCAGTACGAGGTCGCGTGTAACACCTGATAATAATTGTGGGCTTTTGGGTTGAGTAATAATGACATTGTCTTGAACAATAAACAGGTTGCTAGCTGCCCCCTCAAGTGCGCACCCATCTTTAATCAGAATAGCTTCTGCGGCACCTGCATCGTGAGCTTCTTGCTTTAAAATAACATTAGCTAATAAAGTGATCGCTTTGATGTCGCAGCGCTTCCAGCGTATATCATCTAGTGTTATGGCCGCTGCACCATTATTAATAATATCATCAGATAACGCAGCTATGGGGTTACTCATTGCAAAAACAGTTGGAGTTAGGTTGTTTGCAAATAAGTGGTCACGTTTCGCTGCAACGCCACGTGTGATTTGCAAATAAACAGACTGATCTTGTGAGTCACCTTCATCAACTAATTGTTGAAGGATTGATTGCCACTCAAGTGAGTTATGTGGATTCGATATGCGAACAGCATCAAGGCTATTTTGTAATCGATCAAGGTGTTGTTGTAAGCGAAATAATTTGCCACCATAGGCAGGTATGACTTCATATACGCCATCACCAAGTAAGAACCCGCGGTCTAAAACAGAAATCTTGGCTTCCTCTATTGGAAGCATGTCACCATTAAGATATACCATTACTTAAACCAGAGCTTGACGCCATCGATACTGCGGCGCCAAATGCTGCCTTCATTTACTGAGCGTAAAGCAACTAGAGGTGATTCAACAACGATGGTTTTATCCAAAGAAATATTTAGTGTACCCATACGTTGTCCTTTTTTAGCAGGAGCGGTTATCTCAGGTTGTATATCGATGGTGGCTGATAATTGTTTGTAGCTGCCTCGAGGAAAAGTAATGTATAAGTCTTTAGCTAAACCAATATCAAGCTGTGGTTGTTCGCCTTTCCATACCCGAACCTGTTTTAGTGATTGGCCAGCAGAATATAACTTTTTACTCTCAAAGAAACGAAATCCGTAGTTGAGTAGTGCGCGACTACTATTGGCCCGTGCCTCTTCAGATTTGTCGCCCAAAACAACCGAAATTAAACGCATGTTATCTCGTTTTGCAGAAGATGCGAGGCAATATCCAGCTGAATCGGTGTGTCCAGTTTTTAAACCATCAACACTTTTGTCTCGCCACAATAATTTGTTGCGGTTGTACTGAGGTATACCATTGTAAATATATTTCTTTATCGAGTAATAATTATAAAACTTGGGATGATCAACGATAACGCTTTTTGCTAACAAAGCGATATCTTTAGCGGTACTGTAGTGTTGAGGGTGTGGCAGGCCTGTGCTATTCATAAAATGGGAGCTTTCCATGCCAAGTTTTGCAGCATATTGGTTCATGAGAGAAACGAATGTATCTTCACTTCCAGCAATATGTTCCGCAAGCGCCACAGTTGCATCATTGCCTGATTGAACAATAATGCCTTTTAATAAAACTTCGACAGGTACTTTACTGTTGATTTCAACAAATGTACGTGACCCAGGCATACGCCAGGCTTTTTTACTGATAATGACTTTGTCAGTGAGTTTTAGTCGACCAGACTCGATTTCATTAAAAACAATGTAAGCTGACATTAATTTAGTGATACTAGCGGGTTCGACACGGCTGCCCGCATTTTTTTCGGCGAGAATATTACCACTGCTAAAATCCTGCAGAATATAGCTCTTGGCACTGACTTTAGGCGCAGAAGGGACAGGGGTAATACTGGCTAAGCTATTATTTTGTAAGCTAAAAGCACCTATTAATAACAAAAACTGCAATTTTCTAAACGTTCTATTCATAAGCTTATCATTCTATTTACGAGTCGCTGAAAGAGCTTATTGTAACGTGCGAATGACTAGAAAAATAGTCGTTAATAGATATGACTAGTCTACACGAATGCGAAAACCTGTGTGTCCGTTGCGAGCAAGCATTTCAATCAGTTGATCGGCTTCGGCATCGTTGCTAAGCGGTCCAATTCGTACGCGATAGCGTGCGGTTTTACCTGATCGGTCTGTGGTGACTTTAATAGCCGGTAAAGGTAGGTGATTTAATTTGGAACGAAAAGATTCAGCGTTTTTTTTGTCATTAAAAATGCCAACTTGTAAGTATAGGTTGGAATCTAGACTTTCACGGTTGCTGACAAGTTCGGGGTAGATGAGTGGTTCTTTTTTTATAATGGGGCTTGTTGGTTCTTCAACGCGTTGAGTGTTGATAGCTTTAACTTCAACATTACCAGTGCCTTTGACAGTGATGCCTATTTTTTGTGCCGCAACATAGGATAAATCTATTATTCTGTCTTTAATGAATGGACCTCTGTCATTAACCTTGACGATGATAGAGCGATTGTTATCGAGATTGGTTACTTTGACATAGGTTGGTAAAGGCAGTGTTTTATGTGCAGCTGTCATAGCGTACATATTATAAGGCTCGCCACTTGATGTGCGTTTGCCATGAAATTTTGTGCCGTACCAGGAGGCGGTGCCTTGCTCTAAATAATTATCACTGCTGGGTAAAACATAATAACGCTGTCCGTTTACTTCATAAGATACCGGATTTCCAAAACGACTGCGTGGTTCACGCATGGGTTTGGCATTTTCGACTTTAGTGATATCAATTTGATGAGTAGGGGCTGCATCATCCCAATGGGTATATTCACTGTGTCGAGTGCTACAACCGTTAAGTTGAGTGACTAATATTCCGGGCAGTATTGCTAGTAGTGGTGCTTTCACGTTCTTCATGAAAAATTATTGTTGTTGTAGTTTCATTTGTTGAGATATGGCTTCACTTAACTGAAAAGTAGCCATGGCATACATGGCGCTATGGTTGTACCGGGTGATAACATAAAAATTATTAAGTCCAATCCAGTATTCTTTTTTATCAGGTTGATCCAGTTCTATTAATGTAGCTTTTAGTTTCTGATTTAATGGATAACGACTACTGATGCCGATTTTATTGAATTCGTTAAGCGATAATTTTGGTTTAAGTTTTCTCGTGATCACCGATTTAAATTGAGAGCCAGTAATATTGGCAGTTACTGTAATAGCTTGATCTTTTTTCCAGCCATGGATTTTAAAATAATTGGCAATACTACCAATCATGTCTGCCGGATTGTTCCAGATGTCACGCTTCCCATCGTTGTCAAAGTCAACGGCATAACTACGAAAGCTACTGGATATAAACTGAGGGCCACCCATGGCGCCAGCGTAGGAACCCTTTAGTGAGAGTGGGTCAACTTTTTCTTCACGGGCGAGCAATAAGAACTGTTCAAGTTCGCTAAGGAAAAATTTAGCTCGTTTAGGGTAATCGAAACCGATAGTCGCTAATGATTCCATGACAGCATGACGGCCTTTATATTTATTATAAAGCGTTTCAACGCCGAGGATAGCAACAATGATATTTGGAGGTACGCCTGTTTCTTTCTCAGCTCGCTCGAGAAGTGCGCGGTGCTGTTTCCAGAAGTTAACGCCGCCATCGATGCGTTTTTTGATCAGGAATATCTTGCGGTATTTATGCCAGGGTAATGTTCCTTCAGCCGGGTTAGAAATGGCGTCAATAATATCTGGTCGTGGACGAATTGCCATAAACCATTGGGTTAACTCAGATTCCTTGAACTGATGTTTTGTAATCATTTTTTGAATGAATGATTGCACATCCTTTCTTTTTAGAAAGCTACCATATTCGGTATCTGCTGCCAGAGTATTTGCACTGAAAACAGACATGACTAGTAAAGATAATGTGATTTGAATAAATCGTTTTTTCATAAAGTATCCAGGTTAGGGTGACAGCATTTTTCGATGAGTATGGATAGACATGAGAATACCAAATCCAGCCAATAATGTAACGATGGATGTACCACCATAACTAATCAAGGGTAAGGGTACTCCGACCACAGGGAGCAGTCCAGATACCATGCCAATATTAACAAAAATATATACCAGGAAAGTCAGGCTGATACTGCCACCCAGTAATCGTGAAAATGTATCTTGTGCTTGCGATGCAATGTATAAGCCGCGAGTGATAAGAAATAGGTATAACAGCAATAGCATAATGGCACCCATCATGCCGAATTCTTCACTGAAGACGGCAAAAATGAAATCGGTATGGCGCTCGGGTAAAAAGTCAAGCTGTGACTGAGTGCCGTTTAACCAGCCTTTGCCAAATAAGCCACCTGACCCAATAGCTATTTTAGATTGAATAATATGATAACCGGATCCCAAAGGATCATTTTCGGGATTAAGAAATGTGAGTACACGTGATTTTTGATAATCCCTTAACACATATTGCCATATTGGCCAGGCGCAAATAGCGAGCAAAACTCCCGCCCCGCCAATGAAACGCCAGCGTAACCCACCCAGAAATAATACAAAAACACCGGCACTTAAAATTAATAATGAAGTACCCAGGTCTGGTTCTACCGCAATAAGTACAACAGGTATGGTAAGTAAAACAAGGCTGACAATAAGCCTGAGTGGTCGTGGCGGTAGCGGGGCGTCTGCTAAATACCAGGCAAGTGCCATTGGGGCTACTAATTTCATTAGTTCAGATGGCTGGAAACGGAAAATATAGAGATCAAGCCAGCGTTGTGCGCCTTTTACTTCAACGCCAACGAATATTACCAATGTTAATAAAATGATGCCGATGATGAATAGAGGAGGAGACCATCGCCTTAATGTTTGCGGATTTAATTGTGCGAGCAATAACATAACGATAAAACCAAAAGCGAATCGAGTGCTTTGTTTTTGCACTGAGGCTATATCTTCGCCAGTAGCACTGTATAAAATAAATAGACCAGTGAGTGATAAAACAAAAAGTCCAACCAGTAAAGGAAAGTCCAGGTGGAGCTGTTGTACCCATTGTTGGAATATCGGAATGCGATATTCAGAATTATCTAGTCGTGTGTGAGAAGGCGATTTCATAAAGGATTTTTAGCCATGTAATGATTGATAATCTTGGAAGCGATGGGTGCGGCAACTGCGCCGCCGCTGCCGCCATTTTCAGCGATAACCGCTACAGCTATTCGTGGATTTTTAATCGGAGCAAAAGCGATAAACAGTGCGTGATCTCGATTTTTGAATGAAATATTTTCTTCTTCGTATTCTTCTTCCTGCTTTATACCGAAAACCTGAGCGGTTCCCGTTTTGCCAGCGATATCAAATTTATTATTTGCGATCCTGCGAGCGGTCCCTTTTGCGCCATGCACAACATGTTTCATGGCTTTAATTAAATAATTCCAATGGAGGTCTTGTACTTGTGCTAACAAGGGGTCCATTGTAGTTTCAATTTCAGGAGGTTCTGTTTGTTTTACCATATGAGGTTTAACAGGTTTCCCCTTATTGGCAAATATAGCGGTTGCAGTTGCTAGTTGTAGCGGGGTGGTTAGTAAGAAGCCCTGGCCGATACCGGTGTTCAATGTTTCCCCTGGAAACCAGGGTTGTTTTCTATATTTACGTTTCCATGCACGGGAAGGCAATAAGCCGCTGCTTTCAGAAGGCATGTCAATTCCTGTTTTGCTACCGAAGCCAAAGGTTTTCAAGAAAGGGTTAATACGATCGATCGAGAGATTTAAGGCAAGTTCATAAAAATAAACATCGCATGACTCGGTAATAGAGTCATCAAGGTCAACACTGCCATGGCCAGTTTTTTTCCAATCACGAAATTTGCGATTTTCACCAAAGGGAATAATGAAATAACCGGGACAAAATACTTCATGGTGTGCATTGGTAATGCCGTATTTCAGGCCGGCCAGGCCCATAAATGGTTTGATGGTTGAGCCAGGAGGATAACGACCTAATAAAGACCGATTGTAAAGTGGTTGAGAATTGTTTTTTCGTAATGCTTCATAGTCTTTGTATGCAATGCCATTAACAAATAAGTTTGGATCGAAACCAGGGTTGCTGACAATGCTTAATATCTCACCATTGCGTGGGTCAATAGCAACGATAGAACCACTGTGTTTGCCTAAGGCTTGTTTGGCAATGGCTTGCAGGGGTGCATCGATTGTTAAATGTACATCTTTACCCGATTGCGATGGTGTTTGCTCTAATATGCGTATCAGACGCCCTTGCGCATTTGTTTCTACACGTTGGTTGCCTACATAGCCATGTAATTCAGTTTCATATTGTTTTTCTATGCCTCGCTTGCCTATGTGACTGGTGCTGATGTAATTGGTTGGATCAAGGACTTTAAGATCATTTACATCTTTACGCCCGACGTAACCAATGACATGAGCAAAGGTTTCGCCCAGCGGGTAATGACGGTTCAAGCTGGCAGCAATATGAACCCCGGGAAGCCGATGTTGTATAGCGCTGATTTTTGCAACTTCGGTGTCATTGAGTCGAAATCGTAGTGGAATGTTATCAAAACCTCTTCGGTACTTGAGTAGCTTTTTAAATTGTTTCAGATCTTGTTCGCGAATACTTATCAGCGTATGTAATTGTTGTAGTAAAACATCCATGTCTTTTACTTGCTCAGGGATAATTTCAAGTCGGTAGGCGGCAAGGTTCTCTGCCAATATTATACCGTTTCGATCATAGATCAATCCTCGGCTAGGCCCGACAGGTACGACCTTAACGCGGTTGTCATTTGATAAGGTGGAGTAATGTTTATGGTCGAGAATTTGTAAGACGACTAAACGGCTGACAAGCAGTGTTAGTAAAATCAGTATCACAATTAGACTGACAATCGCTCGTCGAGTAAACAAGCGTTTTTCAGAAAAATGATCTTTGAGTTGTTCTCGACGCATAATTCGATGGTTGCTTATTGGACTTTAAATTGTCTGCGCAAGTGGCGTAACAAGATAAATATAATTGGCCAAAGAATCATGCCACTAATAGGAGGTAACCAGAATTGTAGACCTTTTGGTGGTTGTCCTGTTATGCCGTCAAACCAGAGTAATAATATTTGGTATAAATTAAGGATCATCCATATGATGATAGCTTGTTGCCATAATGGGAAAATACGAATACGTTGATGGAGGTTAATAATAAGATAAGCAATCACGGTCATGCCTAGTGCATGTTGCCCTAACAGAGTACCGGTTAACACATCGAGCAACAAACCCACTGCCCAGCCAATTCCAACACCGATGCGACCTGGTAGCGCCATACACCAATAAAGCAATACTAATGCAGACCATTCAGGTCGAATATATTGAAGCATCTCAGGCAAGGGGATAACGGTAAGCATGAAAGCAACAATGAATGACAATAAAATGAGCCAGCCACCCTGATGGCTACTGATTTTCATTATCTGCTTCCTTTGTTGTTTTGGTTGTTTGTTGTAATTTTTTAATATGCTCACCCGACCAAACCAATAAAACTTCTCTGCTACGGTTAAGATGCGCTGTTGGTTCGGCTTTTATTTGTGCGAACTCATCACCTTCAATGTATTTTACTTCGGTAACGTAAGCGACTGGGTAACCCGGAGGGTACACACCTCCGAGTCCTGATGTTACTAATAGATCACCTTGTTTAATGTCTGTATTGTTTGGTAAATATGGCAGGTTAATTTGGTTTATTTTTCCTGAGCCAGTGGCAATGGTGCGCAAACCATTTCGGCTAACTTGTATTGGAATGCTGTGACCAGGGTCGGTGATGAGTCGAACAGTCGTGTGCGCAGGAACGGTTTCGATAACTTGCCCCATAACACCATCAGCATCAAGTAAAGGTTGATCTAGATACACGCCATGTTCTTGTGTTTTGTTAATTCGAATTAGATGTTTAAAAGGGTCGAGATCCACCTTAATAAGTTCAGCAATTAAGACTCGGTCTGCTACTTTAAGTGACGAACCTAGAAGCTCACGTAAACGTTGGTTTTCCGCTTCAAGATCAGCATTTTTCAAAGAGCGGGCTTGCATTAGAAGGTTTTGTGAATGAAGTCGGGTATTTTCTTCAAGAAGCGTTTGTCTGGTAGACAAACTTTCAGAAACCCAGCGGCCAAGATCGTTTGGAATATCAACAAGAAGCTCAATGGGGGCAATCAACAGAGATAGTGCTGCACGTACATGCTGCATGTGTTTCTGGCGGTGGTCCAGTGTCATCAATGAAACAGAGATGAAGACAAACAAAACAAATCTTGTGGTGCTTGACGGGCCTTGTGTAAATAACAGCTTGATGGATGTTTCCCTCTACCGTTATTCGACAGTGAAAATATCACCACCATGTTGATCCATTAGTTCAAGTGCACGACCACCACCGCGGGCAACACATGTTAATGGGTCTTCAGCAACAACGACAGGTAAACCTGTTTCTTCCATGATCAGTCTGTCGAGGTCACGCAGTAATGCACCGCCACCAGTTAAAACAATACCACGTTCGGCAACGTCAGAACCTAGTTCAGGAGGGGTTTGCTCTAATGCTGTTTTAACCGCACCGACAATACCTGATAGTGGTTCTTGCAAAGCTTCGAGGATTTCATTGCTGTTCAGAGTAAAGCTACGAGGCACACCTTCGGATAGATTGCGACCTTTCACTTCCATTTCCAGTACTTCGTTACCAGGGAAGGCCGAGCCAATTTCGTGTTTAATTCTTTCTGCTGTGGCTTCGCCGATCAGTGTGCCGTAATTACGCCTCACGTAATTGATAATGGCATCATCAAAGCGGTCACCACCGATTCGAACTGAAGCAGAATAGACGATACCGTTTAGTGATAACACAGCCACTTCAGATGTGCCGCCACCAATATCGAGAACCATGGAGCCACGTGCTTCATCTACAGGCATACCAGCACCAATAGCTGCAGCCATTGGCTCTTCAATTAAATAGACATCGCGAGCGCCAGCGCCTGACGCTGATTCTTTAATCGCGCGTCGTTCAACCTGAGTTGAACCACATGGAACACAAACCAGCACGCGAGGGCTGGGTTTGAAAAAGCGGGTTTCATGTACCTTGTGAATAAAATGCTGCAACATTTTTTCGGTGACACGGAAGTCAGCTATCACGCCATCTTTTAAGGGACGAATGGTAGAAATGTTGCCAGGTGTACGTCCAAGCATGCGTTTGGCTTCAATACCCACTGCGGCAAGACTTTTTGGTCCGCCGGGCCCGCGATCCTGTCTAATGGCAACCACTGAAGGTTCGTTGAGGACAATGCCTTGGCCTCGAACATAGATTAGCGTGTTGGCTGTTCCAAGGTCGATAGATAGATCGTTAGAGAAAAGTCCTCTGAGCTGCTTGAACATGATGCAGTACTGCCCCTATTATTAATTTTGTTACTAAAAAAGGGACTTTATCAATGCGGGAGACTTTGGGCAAGAACTCATGTGTGATACCTTACAGTTTTTATAATTAGATCACAGTTTACAGGAGAGCAAAATGTCACTGGATGCCACAGAAGTTGAAAAAATCGCGCACCTTGCACGACTGGCAATAGATGAAAAAGATGTGGGTGATTACGCTCAAAATCTCTCCAATATTCTCGAATTAGTAGAACAGATGAATGCTGTGGATACCAAAGACGTGGAGCCCATGGCACATTCATTTGATTTGTCACAACGACTAAGAGCCGACGAAGTCACTGAAACTGATCAGCGTGAACATTTCCAGGAGCATGCACCCAAGGTTGAGGATGGTTTATTTCTTGTCCCTCAAGTTATTGAATAATATATTAAAAATTAAATATTTGGATCAATTATGTATAGTAAAACTGTAGCCGAACTTTCTGCTGGATTACAGCAAGGCGATTTTTCCAGTGAAGAGCTGACGCAGGCTTATCTTGAACGGATTAAACATCTGGGTGATGAACTGAATTGTTTTATTACCATAACCGGTGATCAAGCCCTTCAAGCAGCAAAAGAGGCAGATCAGCTGAGAAGCCAGGGTAAAGCCGGTCCACTTACCGGTGTTCCGATGGCACATAAAGATATTTTTTGTACTGAGGGCGTTAAAACCAGTTGTGGCTCTAAAATGCTAGATAATTTTATTGCACCTTATAACGCTTCAGTGGTTGAACGTTTAAATTATGCGGGCATGGTTATGCTCGGCAAGACCAATATGGACGAATTTGCCATGGGTTCATCCAATGAAACCAGTTTTTATGGTCCGGTTAAAAACCCATGGGACCTCAAAGCCGTACCTGGCGGCTCATCAGGTGGTTCTGCATCCGTCGTGGCAGCTCAATTGGTACCTATATCAACGGGCACAGACACAGGGGGTTCAATCCGTCAGCCTGCGGCACTGTGTGGCATTACTGGCCTTAAGCCAACTTATGGTCGTGTATCGCGTTATGGCATGATCGCTTTTGCCTCTAGTCTTGATCAGGCAGGGCCTATGGCTAAAACAGCTGAAGATGCAGCTATGATGTTAACTGCCATGTCAGGGTTTGACCCACGGGATTCGACCTGTGTCGACAGGGAAGTACCTGATTATACAGCAAATTTAAATGATTCTGTAAAAGGTTTGAAAATAGGTATTCCAAAAGAATTCTTTGGAGAGGGTCTGGATGCCGGTGTTGCAGATGCGGTTCAGGCAGCCTTGAGAGAGTATGAGGATTTGGGAGCGGAGTTGGTTGATATCAGTTTGCCTAATAGTGGCTTGTCAGTGCCCACTTATTACGTTATCGCTCCGGCGGAGTGTTCTTCTAATCTGTCACGTTTTGATGGCGTTCGTTTTGGTTACCGGTGCGAAAACCCGGTTGATCTTCAAGATCTATATAAGCGTTCTCGTGGAGAAGGCTTCGGCCCAGAAGTTAAGCGTCGAATAATGATCGGTGCCTATGCCTTATCAGCCGGTTATTACGATGCTTATTATATAAAGGCACAACAGATACGTCGCTTGATTAGTGATGATTTTAAACAGGCTTTTGAGAAAGTGGATGTCATCATGGGGCCAACTGCACCGAGCACCGCATTCAATATAGGTGAAAAGTCAGATGACCCTGTAAGGATGTATCTATCTGATATCTATACTATTGCAGTTAATCTGGCTGGTTTGCCAGGTATGTCAGTACCGGCAGGGCTGGTTGAAGGTCGCCCGGTCGGTTTGCAGATGATAGGTAATTATTTTGATGAATCACGATTGCTGAATGTTGCGCATAAATTCCAGCAAGCTACCGATTTTCATAAAAACGTAGCGGAAGCATACAAATGAAAGATCTTCGCGTCTTTGCGTTGAAAGAATTATAAAGAGGAACTCATAATGGGGTGGGAAATTGTTATAGGCTTGGAGATACATGCCCAACTGGCAACCAAAAGTAAGATTTTTTCTGGAGCATCCACAGCTTATGGCGCAGCACCCAATACACAGGCCTGTGCAGTCGATCTGGGGTTGCCTGGTGTATTACCGGTGTTAAATAAAGAAGTCGTGCGAATGGCGGCTAAATTTGGCCTTGCTATCGGTGCTAATGTTTCACGCCGTTCTGTATTTGACCGTAAAAATTATTTTTATCCTGATCTACCTAAAGGCTATCAAATCAGTCAGCTTGAGTTTCCCATCGTTGAAACGGGTAATTTGGACATCGAGTTGGAAGACGGCTCAATTAAAACAATCGGTGTAACTCGTGCGCATCTGGAAGAAGATGCGGGTAAATCACTGCATGAAGATTACCAGGGCATGACAGGTGTCGATTTAAACCGAGCTGGCACGCCATTATTAGAGATTGTTTCTGAGCCTGATATGCGTTCAGCTAAAGAAGCTGTTGCGTATATGAAAAAAATCCATTCATTGGTTACTTATTTGGAAATTTGTGATGGCAATATGCAAGAAGGCTCATTTCGTTGTGATGCCAATGTTTCAGTACGCCCTCAAGGCCAGAAAGAATTTGGCACACGTACAGAATTAAAAAACATTAATTCATTCCGTTTTGTAGAACGTGCCATCAATATTGAAGTTGAACGTCAGATAGACGTCATAGAAGGTGGTGGTGAAATAACACAGGAAACACGTCTGTATGATGCCGATAAAAACGAAACGCGATCAATGCGCAGCAAGGAAGAAGCGAATGATTATCGTTACTTTCCTGATCCGGACTTGTTGCCTGTAGAAATTTCGGAAGCGTTCCTGGATGAGGTGAAGAAAACCTTACCAGAATTACCGCACGAGAAAAAAACGCGTTTCATCGAACAATACAAACTAAAATCAGAGGATGCTGAAGTATTGGTGTCCAGTCGTAATCAGGCGCAATTTTTTGAAGATATTGTTCAGGTATCGGGTGATGCAAAGTTGTCAGCAAATTGGGTGATTGGAACCTTAGCGGGCATGTTGAATAAAGAAAACACAGATATATCAGGTAGTCCTGTAAATGCCGAAGCGCTAGGCGGACTATTGAAACGTATTACCGATAATACTATTTCCGGGAAAATCGCCAAAGAAGTATTTGAAGCAATGTGGCAAGGCGAAGGTAGTGCCGATGATATTATTGAATCGCGTGGGCTGAAACAAATCACCGATACCGGTGCGATAGAGTCTATTATTGATGAAATCATCATGGCCAACCCTGATCAGGTAGAGCAATTTCGTGCAGGTAAAGAAAAAGTGATGGGCTTCTTTGTCGGGCAAGTGATGAAAGCATCGAAAGGTAAGGCTAATCCCGGCCAAGTCAACCAAATGCTAAAACAGAAATTGAGCTCATGAAAGATCTGCTAAATCGTTTTTTATTTGATAAGGCTCCGGTGAGGGGAGAAGTCGTGCATCTGGATGATTCTTGGAAAGCGGTACTTGAAAAACATCAATATCCAGAAAAGGTTCGTGATGTGTTAGGTGAGGCAATGGCAGCTGCAACCTTGCTAAGTGCGACGATTAAATTCCTGGGCTCGATAACATTGCAGATCCAGGGGGATGGGCCTGTTTCAATGTTGGTGGTACAGGTTAATACGGATAAGAAAGTACGTGCAACAGCAACATATGAGGGTGACTCTTTTGAGGAAGGGTTATATAATTTATTTGGCGAAGCCAGATTGATGATCACTATTGAAATGGAAAATGTTTCAGAACGTTATCAAGGTATTGTTGAATTAAGCAATGAGAGTATCGCCGCTTCAATAGAAGAGTATTTTAAGAGCTCTGAGCAACTAGAAACACGTTTGTGGTTGACGGCAAATGCAGAAATAGCTGCCGGTTTTTTGTTACAGCAAATGCCAAAAGAATCCATGCCTGATGTGAATGATGATAGCTGGAATCGTTTTTGTGTCTTGGCGGAAACATTAAAAGACGAAGAGCTGATGACGCTGGGTGCCGATGAATTGCTGCATCGTCTGTATCATGAAGAAGATGTTAGATTATTCACGCCAGATAAAATTGAATTTTCCTGTAGTTGCTCCATCGAACGTATTGAAAAAACATTAAAGAGCATGGGTTATGATGAAGTGAGATCTATTTTAGATGAGCAAGGAAAAGTAGAAGTAGATTGTAATTTTTGTAATCATCATTATGAATATGATGCTATTGATGTTGAAAAGATATTCATGGATGGATTGGCAATAACTCCCTCGAATACACGGCATTAATAAATGTTTAAATTTGGCCGTTCACTATCAGTTCTTTTATTGTTAACCGTAGCAGTTGGTTCATTTAACCTTATAGGTTGTTCGCAAAAGGCCCCTCGTAACCTAAAAGATGGCTGCGCAATCTTTCGTGAGAAAGATGACTGGTATGAGTATATGTACGATAGTTATAAAAAATGGGGTGTGCCCGTGCATGTTCAGTTAGCTATTATCTATCAGGAGTCACGTTTTAAACATGACGCAAAAACACCAAGGGGAACCCTCCTGTGGGTCATTCCCTGGTTTAGGAAATCATCAGCCTATGGGTATGCACAAGTAAAAGATGGCACTTGGGACTGGTACCGAAAGTCAACCGGTAATCGTTGGGCGTCCCGAGATGACTTTGAAGATGCGGTTGATTTTATTGGCTGGTATGGCAGTGTTACTCACCGAACATTAGGTGTCTCAAAGTGGGATGCTTATAATCAGTACCTTGCTTACCATGAAGGCCATGGCGGATTTAAACGTAAAACCTACCTTAAGAAACCTTGGTTAGTTAAAGTTGCGCAAAAGGTAAAGTCTCGTGCCAGTTCCTATCGTTCTCAACTCAAACGATGTGAAGGTGACTTGGATAAAGGTTGGAGTTTGTGGCCTTTTTGATAATGAGTCGGTGAGTGGTAAAAGTTAGAAATATTGCTTAATTGTTTTTATAGCAATTTTTCAAAGCAGCTTGCATCTCTTTTAGTCCTGATTTTCTAGCTTTTTTAATATTATTTTCAGGTATTAATTCGGGTTGTTCATAATGTTGCAATGCTTTTTCGAGACTGGATTCTCTTATTAAATGTAACATGGGGTAGGGTGATCGATTAGTGAAGTTTGCGGGATCATTTTCATCGTTGCCATCAAATAAATAGTCTGGGTGGAAACTGGCGAGTTGATAAATACCTTCATAATTCCGAGCTTCTATAATGGTTTGAGCTAGCTCTAATAAATCTAGATAGTCATAAAAACTTCCGAATGCCTCGGGTAGTATTAATAAGCTTGTTTCAGTATCGGTGTCTGAGTCTAGATGTTCACATTCCATAACTAGTGTTTCGAGCACAGTTTCGACACTGCCTGTCTTGCTGATCGTAAAACGAATGTTGTTGTTGATTAGCTCGCGCTTAGCAAATGGACAGAAGTTTAATTTGATGACAACATTTTCTAGCCAGGCTTTTGTTTCACTGATGATGATAGCGTCAGATTTCATGTGTTTAGTCTTACTCTAGTGGGAAGCGAGCCGTGTTATCCACTATGTTTATTGGCTAAGTGGATATAATATGGGGTTTGTAAGTTAATATAACTCTGGTTCGATCTAACGTCTATGGTTATAATTACGGATTAGTGAGTTTTCGGTAACCCTTCCATGAAAAAAAATCTTTTTGTGATTGTAATAATAGGTTTGGCTGTACTGTTATATTTTATGCAACTACAACCTGATAAAAACAAAACGAGCAAAAACCATACGGGTTTGCCATGGCAAGTAGCTATTTCTCCAGAGGGTCAATCGACTGTATTTGGCATTACTCTTGGGAGGTCAACATTAGCAGATATAAAGCGTCAGACTGACAGTACTGATATTGCTATTATGAGTACAAGTGAGTCAGATGTGTCGCTGGAAATGTATGTAAATCGGTTTCAGGCAGGAGTATTAACAGGTAAGTTAGTTTTAGTTGCTGGGTTACCAAAAGAGCAGTTACAAGCGATACGAAACCGCGCGATACGTTCAGGGGGCGAACATAAATTTAAAATGCATCCGAATGATCGAATAGCAGTCGAGTCATCAATAATAGAGTCTATGGCCTTTATTCCATTAGTAAATCTGGATGAAGAAATAGTAAGGTTGAGGTTTGGTAAACCGGATAAAGTTATCAAACAAAAGACACTAACGCATATGTTGTATCCGTCAAAGGGTCTGGATGTGATTATTGATGAAAAAGGGAAAGAGGTATTGCAATACATTTCTCCTAAACAGTTCAATAAATTGAGCGATCCTTTGCGATAGTTTATTGTGTTAATTCAAATTGAGCATGACAAAAATCCACGCCATTAATAATAATTGTTAGCTTATGTAAGCCCGGGTAATATTTGCGCGTAGTGATCAGCTTGAATGAATGCTTCTTATGTATATTTTTATGTTTGGTGTTGTATTTTCCTTCGCTGATCTTGAACACTTTTCGCGATAATTTTTTATTTTCCCTGACAAAATTAATGGCGTATTCGACACGACATTGCCCAAGTGGTTTTTTTTTACTGTTGATATTAAATGAAAATATCAGGTTGTCGCCAATATTTAGTTTGCGAGTACAGGTTAAATCATCTGTTTGTATATGTTGTGGCTGTGCAAAACCAAATAATTTGAGGACATGAGGTTCACCTTTTTTAAGTAATGTGCGGCAGGCATGTTTTACCAGGCGATCAGTATTAGCATTTTTTCCGATCCATTTGTTTGCGATGTCAAAAGTAACGTCTGGGTGATCTTTAGATATATCATTCAGGTTATTGGCAACGCTGCGCCTGACGTATTCACTCTCATCGTTACGAAGTTTGCTGATTATTTTTATTATTTGTTTAGGGTTTTGTTTAAACTCAGGCAATGACATTGCCCAGGGCAGTCTCGGTCTACAGCCTTCGCTTGCAAGGCGGCGAACATGATGGTTGTCTGAAGATGCCCATATTGCCATTTGCCTCATCATTTTTGTTTTGTATTTAATAATAAATGGCCGTACTGCAAATTCTGATGATGATTGTTTGGTGAAATGCTCAAGTGCTTTTATCGATTCTGAATAGTGTTCGAGACCAAAAACTTCGATAAAGTCCGGGAATAACATGTACTCAAATCCGTTGGATGTGGGTGTTATTTTTTTGAGTATAGTGACTGCTTTTTTATAGTTTTCAGGTAAGTGGTCGCCTAATGTTAAACTAATGTGTCGCATGCGATCTTTTAGTTCTTTTTTATCCCAATCTTTATCAAACACGGCTTTGGAAAATGATTTTTTATCAAATGCAGGGTGATAAGCCTGAATCTCAGACGCGAGTGAGGTAATGAATTTTTTGTTGAAACAGTTTTTAATCAGCTCTGGCATGTTGTTAGCGTTAATAACGTTCTTGTTTTTCTTTAATTCTGGCTTCAATGTATTCTTCAGCCCTTTTTAAACCATTTTTCCCGCCTGTTACGCTTAAGAGCCCTTTCATTAATCCGTAGTATTTCGATGCTTGCAGGTCTTTAAAGCTATCAAAGTGTGTGGTTTTACCATTGATGGTTATTTTCGGGTTTTCAATAAGATCATCGATTTTCTTTTTGGCGGCATCATTAAGAACAAGCGTTTTTTGTTGATCGGATTTTTTTTCATCTTTGTTCCAATGGTAAATATCAAATGCTGTTTTGAACAGAATTAATAATAATAAGCCGATGGTAGGATGATCGAGTGACGCCAGTGCAAAACCAGAAGCAAGAATAGTAATATGTAAAACAACGATTCGTTTGTAGGGGGCGGTAGTTAAGTCTTTGATGCTGTCACTGCCTAGTCCGCGTTCTAGAGTATCTCTAACCCAATCAAGTAACTGGTATGAAAATAATGCGGCCAATGGCCAAAAAAGTTGCCGGCTTTCTATCACTGGCAATATCACATCCGGAATAGGCAGCTTTGCCAATTCACCCAATGCTTCGGCTCCAAACAGACTAAATAAGAAAGTGCCGTGACCATAACAAAACATGCCGTAGTGGATAGTAAAAAATGGAGCCATAAATAATGGAAGTGACAATTCGACAGTGTGATGGTATGGCCTGACGACGATGCGCAAAATCATGAAAAAGCCAATAATGATATTTTCGCACCAGTATAAAAAAATAATATCGAAACTACTCCACTCCCAATTAAATACACCATAAATAGGTATGGCATTGAAGAAAATGAGTAGTGTTAAAAATGCAGTGCGTGATATTTTCATTTTAATTAAATTATTGTAAATGTAGTGTTGGCATTATTTTTATCGATAGCAATATTAACTTCACAGTAAGCATTGATTGGCATAGGGTCATCACCGCAGCCACAGCAAATAACAATTTCAGTGAAAAAAAATCCGGCATGTATGCTAATGGTTTGCGTCGTCTCTGATGTGCCCAGAATAGTTGCACCAAGGTTGCTTTCGTCCACATAACCGCCCTGTAATGTTCCTTTTTCAATAGGCAGCGTACCGGGTTCGAGGTCAAGTAACTCCTGTTTGACCACTGATTTAAAATCAGGCGTATTCCAGGCGGATAAAGATTTTGATAGCTTGGTCATGATGATTTACTGCAAACAGGGCAGCCAGGGTCTTTTTTTAATTTAAGGCTGCGCCAGTCCATATAACTGGCATCAAGTAATAATAATCGCCCATTCAAGTCTTCACCAAAACCAACTATCACTTTTATCGCTTCAAGCGCTTGTATGCTACCAATAATGCCAACTAATGGAGCGAGCACACCATTACCACTACAGCTTTGGTCTAGTTCACCTTCATCTTTATATAAACAGTGGTAACAAGGGCTGCCTTCAATATCGTTTCTGAAAACGGCCACTTGTCCCTCCAATTTTATAGCGGCGCCTGATACCAGTGGCGTTTTTGTTGTCACGCAGATTTCATTGATTAAAAACCTTGTAGCAAAGTTATCAGTGGCATCCAGCACTAGGTCGGCTTGTGTAGCATGATCGAGTAATTCTTCTTTGCTAAGGCGTTTGTTAATGCACGTGATGTTAGTTTCTGGATTTAGGGCGGTTAATTTTTGCTGAGCGGATTCTACTTTGCTGCGACCTATATCGCTGGTGAAGTGGGTGATTTGTCTTTGCAGGTTACTCAGCTCGACTGCATCGTCATCAACGATGGTTAAATTGCCAATGCCGGCAGAGGTGAGGTACATGGCTGCAGGTGAACCAAGTCCTCCCATGCCGATAATCAGAATATGAGATTGTTCCAGTTTTTGCTGACCTTCTATGCCTATTTGCGGCAACATGATCTGGCGGCTATAACGTAGCAATTTTTCGTCGTTCATAAAAAAACAGATTAAAGGTTAAGGATTAAGGATACAAGAGGGCAGGTGGTTTGGTGTTACAGGTATTTTCGCCAATAAGCAGGGCGGTCGTCACGACAGCCGTGTTTCAGGCGGTCATATCGGTTGATGAAGATATCGCGTGTGCATTGGCCTTTGCTACAGCCTATGTTTTCTTGTTGGGTTTCTTCAGTGTAATAGTACAGTGCGCGTTTCAGTTTATAGAGTAGGCTATTATCAAGATGATAACCAAGTTCTATTAATGCTTCTTCAAGAACTTGTAATGTCAGGATGCGGATGTCATAGCTTATATTTAGTTTATGGGTGTTGCTTAATTCAAGGTGGCTAATGCCTTCGACGTCACTGAAGAAAAACAGTGCGCTTTTAGCTTGTTCAGGGTTGGCGTGTAAACTGCAAAAGGCGATTTCACGGTGTTTGATCAATTCATGATTTTCTTCATCCATTATCTTATTCTAGACGCAGAAAACAGATTATTCTAGCGCTGATTATTTTTGACCAATGCTGACACGCGGCTGGTTACCAAGGTCATTGAATTGCTGGATATTTTTATAATTATTTTGTGCTAGTAGATCATGGACTTGATCTGCCTGATTATAACCATGTTCTAACATAAGCCATCCTTCTGTTATCAGGTGTTTTTGAGCATGGCTTGTAATGAAACGTAAATCATCTAAGCCATCTGCGCCTGCTGCGAGAGCAGTGCGTGGTTCGAAACGCACATCACCCTGGAGTAAATGTGGGTCGTTGTCTGAAATGTAGGGCGGGTTGGAAATAATGATGTTAAACATTTGCTCGTTTAAGGGCGTAAACCAGTCACCTGACAGTAGCGTTAAGTTACTCAGCTTGAGTAGCTCTTTGTTTTGCTCGGCAATGTTTAATGCTGCCGGAGATTGCTCAATGGCCATTACTTTGCTTAACGGGCGTTCATAGGCTATCGCAAGAGCAATGGCGCCGGTGCCTGTGCCAAGATCGAGAATGTTATTGGTTGAGTCTGTGGGTATTTTTTTTAAAGCGTGTTCGATGAGTAGTTCAGTTTCTGGTCGAGGTATCAGGGTGTCGGCGCTTACCTTTAGATCGAAATCCCAAAATGATCGATGACCTGTTATGTGGGCGATGGGTTCGCCATTAATGCGGCGTTGGAGCAGTTCTTTAAACTCTTGTGCTTGCGCATCTTCAAGTTCAAGCTCAGGCCAGGTGTGGAAGAAACTACGATCACAAGCCAGTATAAAACTCAGTAAGATTTCAGCATCTGCACGAGCAGAGTCTGAACATTGTTGAAGCTGTTCGGAAGCAGCAGATAATGTTTGTCTTATAGTATTACGCATGTGTTTATGTAGGAGCGACCCCGGTCGCGAAGTTAACATTCGCGACCGGGGGTCGCTCCTACCTTATCTAGTTAGCAAGTTCAGCCAGTAATTCCGCTTGATGTTCATTATTCAGTGGGTCTATTACTTGAGCTAAATGACCCTGCATGATTTCATCGAGTTTATACAAAGTAAGGTTTATACGGTGGTCCGTTACTCGGCCTTGTGGATAATTGTAGGTGCGTATACGTTCAGAGCGGTCACCGCTGCCTACTTGTAATTTACGATTAGCAGCTTGTTCTGATTGTTGTTTTTCCTGTTCTGCAGAGAGTAATCGTGATTGTAGTAATGACATAGCGCGTGCACGATTCTTATGTTGTGAACGTTCGTCCTGACATTCGACTACAACGCCGGTTGGTAGATGGGTAAGACGAATAGCCGAATCCGTTTTATTCACATGCTGACCACCCGCACCCGAAGCACGAAAAGTGTCAACTTTAAGATCAGAAGGATTGATATCTATAGCCTCAACTTCATCCAGTTCTGGCATGATAGCGACTGTGCAGGCTGACGTATGTACGCGGCCTTGTGATTCTGTTTCAGGGACTCGTTGGACACGATGAGCACCCGATTCAAACTTTAATTTTGAGTAAGCCCCTTGGCCGATGATTCGTGCAATGACTTCTTTGTAACCCCCATGCTCACCCTGGTTTTCACTAATCATCTCAACTTGCCAGCGATTTAATTCAGCGTAACGCGAATACATGCGAAATAGGTCGCCAGCAAAAATAGCTGCTTCATCACCGCCTGTACCTGCACGTACTTCAAGGAAGATATTACTATTGTCATGTGGGTCTTTAGGTAATAATAATTTTTGTAATTCTATTTCCAGGGCTTGTTTTCTGGCTTCCGCATCCTTTAATTCTTCTGCAGCCATCTCTCGCATCTCGGCATCATCATCATTTGCCATTTGACGGGCGCTATCAATATCTTCAATTGTTTGATTGTAATTATTGAAATGATCCACTACCGGGTTTAGTTGTGCATATTCCTGTGATAATTCTCTGAACTGATTTTGATTGGCAATGACAGTAGCATCAGATAATAAATGCCCTACCTCTTCAAAGCGTCCCGCCAGTGTTTGCAGTTTTTCATGTATAGAGGCTTTCATAAAATAAATCAGTCTTTGGTTTGCAGGTTGAAAATTTCCTGAGCAGCACGAATGAGTTCCATGCGTCCCTGGGATGCAGCATCTCGTAGGCTTGCGCTAGGATCATGCAGTAATTTATTGGTGAGTGTATTGGCGAGGAATAACATAACATCTTCTGGTGACTTGCCTTGTTCTAACTGGCGCTGTGCTTTTATGAGGATGTCATCTCGTGATTGCTCAGCTTTTTTCCGGTATTCACGGATAGTGTCCACAGCATTAAGTGATTTTGCCCAGGCAAGGAAGTGTTGTACTTGCACATCAATAATTTCATCTGCCTGAATGGCAGCTTCCTTACGTGTGCGTTGTCCCTCATCGATAACATCTTGCAGGTCGTCAACGGTATATAGGTAAATATCTTCCAGCTCACTGACGTCAGGAGCTATATCGCGAGGTACGGCGATATCCACCATAAACACTGGTTTGTGTTTGCGTGATTTTAATGCGGTCTCCACCATGGTCTTATCCAAAATATGTGTCTGACTAGCGGTAGAGGAAATAATAATATCAGCTTCAGCCAAATGGGCAGAGATTTCATGCAAAGCTATGCCATAGCCATCAAATTGCTTGGCAAGATCATGCGCTCGTTCAACAGTGCGGTTAGCGATGATCATTCTGCCAGCGCCATTATCATGTAAGTGCCGTGCTGCAAGCTCAATGGTTTCACCTGCGCCGATCAATAATGCAGTTTGTTTATCCATGTCACCAAAAATTTGTTTCGCCAGACGAACTGCCGCAAAAGCAACAGAAACCGGGCTGGAGCCAATAGCAGTATCAGTTCTGATTTGTTTGGCGACAGTAAACGTATGCTGGAAGAGTCGGCCAAGTGTCCCACTAAGTGTTCCCGCTTTCATGGCTTCATTATATGAGTCTTTCATTTGCCCCAAAATTTGTGGTTCACCTAAGATCATGGAGTCCAGTCCGGTTGCGACTCGAAACATATGTCGGATAGTATCGTCTTCAGGGTAGGTGTAGAGGTAGTTCCTGAGTTCATCAGGGTCTATTCTATGATGATCACTGATCCAGTCGATAACACTTTCGTGATCACTATTATCAAGTGTGCAATAAAGTTCGGTTCGATTACAGGTCGACAGAATGGCGATTTCATTAACCGGAGTCAGGGAGGCGATTTCTTTTAACGCGGCTGACAGCTTATCTGGGGCGAAAGCAACACGCTCACGCAGCTCGACAGGCGCGGTTTTGTGGTTAATCCCCAGGGTAATCAGTGACATTGGCTATATTTTGTATAATAAATCGGCAATTTTGCGGTAAAGTTGTGGTCAATACAAGTATATAAGGTGTAT
>Ga0316205_10001864_pt1 | contig 24151 bp, 24 predicted proteins | sample 3monthpyrite_MG_FD_204941 | JGI IMG/M metagenome (GOLD analysis project Ga0316205, IMG submission 204941) | Microbial mat bacterial communities from mineral coupon in-situ incubated in ocean water Damariscotta River, Maine, United States -... | ecosystem: Environmental > Aquatic > Marine >... | reverse complement strand
GGTTCTTCTGCAACAGGTTCTTCTGTAACGGGTTCTTCTGCAACAGGTTCTTCTGCAACAGGTGCTGCCGCAATTTTCTCTTGGCGATCTTCAAGTTTTTCTGCTGCTGATTCAGCATCAAAATCACCAACCGGATAACCTAATTTAGCAACACGGATTCGTGCAATATCAAGAATCTCATCTCGATCGCTACGTTCTTCATCCAGCGCTTCAAGATAATATTCAATACTGGTAATGACATCTGCTAAATTCTCTAATGTAGATTGATCTGGAATATCTTTTTTCTCAATCAAATCCTTACAAATGTACTCATTACACGCGGATAGCAATTCGGCGGCATGGTTCAATGACAGCATCGACATACTGCCACGAACTTGTCTGTTTAGTTGCGGTACATCTGAAAGTAATTCGTGTTCCCAAGGCGCTGTGACAAAAGAAATAATCGCATCTTTAACTCGCGACATATCCGCTTTAGCTTCTTTGATAACAACCTTGAGTAATTCTCGTTGCTCATTGTCCTGTAAGAAACCAGAAGCAGGTTTCAGTGGTTCACTTGACGAGCCATCTTGCAGACGCTTAAGACCTTCGAGAACGACATTACCATGTGCCTTTCCGGCGCTACTTTCACCACCAAGCTCCGCAAGACTCGATTCAATAAATAAGAAGCCACTTGCCATTTCCATGAACGTGTCATCATTCGCATCAACACGGCCATCAATAATTGCGGCAATAACCTCAGCCTGTTCAACCACAACATTCCGTTGCGTACCCAGACCAATCATTCCTAATGTATCTGCAACTTTCTTTAGTGCGTCTTGAACGGATACTAATGAACCCGTATCTTGTTCGCTAGTTCGAATATAAATATCAATTTCATCTTTAATTCGTGCAATATCTTCTTTCACTGCCGACGTAACGGTTTTCATTACCTCAGTATTTACTGCGCTCAAACCATCGTCTAACTCTTCATCATCCCCACCGCCTGATAACAAACCATCAAGCTTAAAGGCTTCTGATAATTCTTGTACTTTATCACCAGCACTGGTCGCGGTAGCTACGTAGTAAAGAAGATTCTTGATTAACTCAACTGGCGGCTCATCTATAATTGCTTGCTCGCCACCATCAATAATTTTTTTAATCTCACGATCAACCTGACCCAATAGTAATTTTGAAGATACGCTTGGTGTTAAACCATCATCGATTAGTGCTTCAATAACACCTTCTGCAACCCACAATAACTGCGCCACCGGCTTTTGTCTTGCCGCATTTCTTAATTGACTAACAACATCAATAATTTGTTTAAGAGCACGTTCCACATCACGATCACGGAACCAGCTAACTAGGCCCATTTGATAATTGTGACGTAATTTTTTCGCTAGTGCAGAAATATCCTGTTCTTTATTTGCTTCCGCAACATCAGGAATATCAACCGATAGATCAGGTGAAAAGAAAGCACTTTCAGACAATAGGCTTTGTCCACAAATAGCCCGCATGTCATTTAATAAAGGCAATAATGCTAGCGGAACATCTTGTTGACCTGATTGAAGGTGCTCTAGGTAATCAGGTAGCTGCAAGATAGCTCGCATTAAAATATCGTATGCATCTTCTTTCTTGCTAATTTTCTTTTCTTGTACAGCAATGGCGAGATTTTCCATTTCTTCTGCGATCATGACCGCACCGTACAATTCAACCATCTTCAAGGTACCGTGTACCTGATGAATATGATTAACACAGAACTGTAGCTGGGCTTCGTCATCGGTATTTTCGACAAAAGCTTCCAACGCTTGTCGTGCTTGATCAAGCGTTTCGTCGATCTCACCTTTAACCCAATTGAGGGTACTGTAATCGTAACTGTCAGACATAATTAAACGTTCTCTGTCTTCTCTTAATTCACTGCTGCCAAACGACGAAAAGCTAAGGTGTCGTTAAATATAATTTTCTCTAATGTAGGTGGATTCCAGCCTAAAATTTCTCCAGCACCTAGAATTAATACACCACCAGGCTCTAAATATTTAATTAAGTTATCAAGAATTTCTACCCGTCGTTCACGATCAAAATAAATCAGCATATTTTGGCAAAAAATCATGTGCATCTTGCCGAATGGTCTGCTTTCCATTTCCAGTACGTTTAATTGTGCAAAGCAAACACGCTTACGTAAATCATCACAAATTTGAAAATGTGTATCATCCACTCGTACAAAATATTTTCTACGCACCGCATCATCTACACACTGCAGTTTACGGCTGTGAAAAATACCTTTTCGCCCTGTTGCCAGCGATGCAATGCTGATATCAGAAGCGGTAATACCATAATAATAATCAGCGTGATCGGTATCTCTAAATTCATCTAACACCATCGCGAGTGTATAAGCCTCTTCACCCGTTGAACAACCGACACTCCATACATTAAGCGTTTTGGGCGGATCATCCTGACTCATCCATTCTGGAAGCAATAATTCTCGAATCATTTCTACCGAAGACATATGCCGAAAGAAACGTGTTTCATGTACGGTCAAACGATCAACCAATGTTGTCCATTCAACTGTGCCTTCGCGACCATCTAATATGAAGTTGTAGTAATCCTGATAGCTACGAAAACCAACTTCGCGCATACGGATGCCCAAACTGGTAGTCAAAAATGAACGACGTTCATCGGGCAAAACCATACCCGTACGCTCTTCGAGTAAGAGCTTCCATTCAAGATAATGGTCGTCTTCCATCGGAGGCATGGATTCGATTCCTGACCACGCTGCATTTGCCATCATATCGTCCCGATTACTTGCTTAATAAAGGGCTGATTATTAATCTGGCAACTTGAAGCCAGCTACTGACTTACGCAGCTCATTAGCAAGTTCGGCAAGATTACCAATCGACGTCGCTGTTTCATTTGTACCAGCAGAAGTCTGGGTCGTAATTTCCTGAATCACGTTCATGGTTTCAGAAATATTACTTGCCGCGCCAGCCTGTTGATGCGCCGTATCGGAAATGTTGTTAATCAAATCTGAAAGCTGGCTTGATACACCTTCAATTTCATTCAGTGCCTGCCCCGCATCTTCTGCCAACTTGGCTCCAGCTACTACGTTTGAGGTACTTTGCTCCATCGAAATAACCGCTTCCTTGGTATCCGTTTGAATTGTTTTAACTAGTGCTTCAATCTGCTTAGTCGCATGTGATGAACGTTCCGCAAGACGCTGAACTTCATCCGCAACTACCGCGAAACCACGACCTTGCTCACCGGCCATCGCCGCCTGGATCGCCGCGTTCAATGCCAGGATGTTGGTTTGATCGGCAATGTCGTTAATCAATTCAACGATGTCACCAATTTCCTGCGAACTTTCACCAAGTCGTTTAATACGTTTTGATGTTTCCTGGATTTGTTCACGAATCGTGTCCATACCCTTAATCGTATCTTGTACCGTTTCTGAACCGGTTCGCGCGGTTGTTACCGAGCGTCTCGCAACTTCAGAAGACTCAGCAGCATTCTTGGATACATCTTCAATAGAAACGGCCATTTCGTTTATCGCCGTACTGGCACCTGTAATCTGTTGTGCCTGGTGGTCTGACGCTTCCGCAAGATGCATCGCCGTTGCCTGCGTTTCTTGCGAGGCTGATGACATTTGAATTGACGCGTCATTAATCGAGGTAACCAAGGTACGCAGTGAATCCGTTGTGAAGTTGATAGAATCCGCAATCGCCCCCGTTACATCCTCGGACACGGTTGCAACAACGGTTAAGTCACCATCAGCGAGATCACCCATTTCGTTAAGCAATCGCATAATCGCATCTTGGTTTCGTTTCGTCGCGGCTTCCGCTGCAGCCTGACGTTTTTTTGCATCACTGGTAATCACGTAACCCATTAATACCAATAACACGACAGTAATAAGACCAAAGAAAGCACCTACTAATAAGGCAATTCGACTACTAATATAAGCGTTGTAGCCATTAATCAATTCTCCCAAATTACCGAGCAAGATACCGGCCTTGGTAGAAGCCGTGTCAGAAGAATCTTGCACCAAGAAGAGTTCAGGCGATGCTTCCAATACCTGACCCACCAGCTCGTTAATAATTTTTAAGACATCGCCCACTTCCGCCAGCTTATCTTGTACATCTTCATCTTCAATTTTATTGATTCGTAAGGCACGATCACCTTTCAACATACCGCGGTAAACTCGACCAAATAATGCGGTATCACGGCCAAATCGATCTGCCGCTGTTGCCGCACCCTGACCACCTTGAATCACCTTGGTTACGTTATTCGCAATACGCTGCGTCAACATAAGTTGACGACTGGCAATGTAAATTTGTGATGGCGAAGCACCAATTTCAATAAGAATGCCAACTACTTCATCTGATAACGCAAGCAAGCTAGGAATGTTGTCTGAAATGGCTTGTACTGATTGCCCGAGCGAAAGAATGGCATCCTTACGCTCAAGAATTGCATCAACGTTATCTCGATATTCTGACCAGGTTTTACCAACTTCATCCAGTTGTATTTGCACATCTGCGGGAGATTTCTCAAAACCCGTTTTGCCATTACCGACGCTAAGATTATTGAAACTTGCTTCGAGTGCATCACGAACCACCTTCAGTCTCGCAAAGGCACTTTCGTCACCTTGTGATGCTGCAACAGCAAAACGAGACATGGTTTGTGACAATACGCGTTGCTCACCCGCATAACCTAGATACTCAGTATCGTAAGCTGCTTTATTGGCGTTATAACCAAAGAAGCCTAATGCCAGAATTAGCGTAACAACAACGACTACACCGATTATCTTAATAATACTCTGCGTGTCGATATTCTTTAAATCTAACGCACTCATGACGTTCTTCATGTCGTAATCTCCTAGACTTCCCTACTTACTGTGTTAACTCAATTAGTTGATTCACAGTTATTCATTTTTATACCGCAATTTGTAAAAACAGTGGGCTCTTTGCCAAGGAATGCATACTAAACACACCCCACTGTTCCGAGTCCTGCTTATAAGTACCTGTCATATAACTCTTTAAAAAATTATCTGCGTTGGGTAACTTATGAGAATAATCTTCATCTTGAAAATGCTTCAAGCCCAACACTTCATCTACTAATAACCCTGCAAATATCCCTTCATGGTTCACAACCAACACTCGGCTTTTTAAACTTAAATTAGTTGTCTCACGCATCAAGTAATCTTTCAGATCCATAATTGGTAATAAGTTACCGCGAACATTTGCAATACCCTTAACCCAGCTTTTAGTGCCTGGCACACGAGACATTTCCGGGTATGTCAGTAATTCTGTTACTTCATCAACAGGCGTTACCAAACACATATCACCAACTCGGAAACCGATAACCAGTGATGTCCCTTTGATAGCCTCTTGTTGAGGAAGCCCTTTAGAGTGTTCAAGACTTCGTTTTTCTAAAGAACGAAGTAACTCAAGTGGATCTATTTTTTTTGCTGCTGGCATACGTTGTTGTATTCCTTAACCGCCTAACAAGGCTGTCATTTTTTCCAACAAAGACTTCTCATCAACTGGCTTAGTCAAATAATCCTTCGCACCTTGACGTAAACCCCAAACGCGATCTGTTTCCTGATCTTTGGTCGTCACGATAATAATCGGTATGTCTTTTGTTTCTGCAGTTGTTGATATCTTACGCGTTGCCTGAAAACCATTCATTCCAGGCATAACGATATCCATCAAAATTAGGTCAGGCATTTCCTCACCTGCCCTAACAACACCGTCCTCTCCACTCTCGGCAGAAAGCGTTTCAAAGCCATGCTTTTCAAGCATTGTCTTGAGTACGTGGATCTCTGTTGGTGAATCATCCACTATGAGTATACGTGCCATTATCTAAATCTCCTGTTGCTTACTTTTTCATGCATCAGTCCATACAACGAACCAATGCCTCCGTAATTATTTATTTCAACTACGCAGCTCAATCACATGCCGAGTTATCGCGCCGAGTAATTCGTCTTTAGTAAAAGGTTTAGTTAAATATTGTTCTGACCCAACAATGCGGCCACGTGCTTTATCGAATAAACCATCTTTACTCGAAAGCATAATGACCGGGGTTTTTTTATAATTTTGATTATTTTTAATCAGTGCACAAGTTTGATAACCATCTAAACGCGGCATCATGATATCGACAAAAATAATATCAGGTCGATGATCAGCGATCTTCGCCAATGCCTCAAACCCATCAACTGCCGTAATTACCTCACAGCCAGCCTTCTTCAGCAACGTCTCCGCGGTACGACGAATAGTCTTACTATCGTCGATTACCATCACGTTGAGTCCGGCAAAATCACCGTTCATTTTATTGTCGCTGGCCACGTACTTCCCCCTAACACCTTTTCTTTATTAACTACTTATTCTCATGACCGACAAAGTAAGCCGGTCCACTATAAATGTTTAACACATAATCTAGGAAGTATCTATAAGTTATTGCAAATAATATAGATTTTTCCAAAAAATATGGGGATTTTCGAGAAAATCACGCATAACACTAAATTGGGAACCTTCGTAACTTACCCACAGTCACCCCTAAGTAAAGACGCTCAATCGCCCCACGTCTAGGTAAATCAAAAATATTAATAAAACCCTGATATTCGTGCCAAATCCTAGCCAATACGCTAGGATAGTACGGATATTAACTAAATAATATTGAATCTCAGCAAATGACGTCAGCCCAGACACTTCTTGGAATAGTAATGGACCCCATCCAGTCCATTAATATAGCTAAAGATAGTAGCTTTGCCATGCTACTCGAAGCCCAGCAACGTGGTTACTCGCTCTATTATATGGAAATGGCCGATCTTGAACTCCACGGTGGTAAGGCTATGGCTCGGATGCAGCCGCTCCAGATCAAAAATGATCCAACTGGTTGGTTTGAACTGGGTGAAGCCGTAACAAGGCCATTAGCCGATCTCGATGTCATTCTGATGCGCAAGGATCCTCCTTTTGACGTCGAATATATTTATGCCACCTATTTGCTTGAGACTGCTGAAAAAGAAGGTGCCTTGGTCATCAACAAGCCTGCCAGCATTCGAAATGCCAATGAGAAAATCTTTGCTACCGAGTTTATCGATTGTGTAGCACCTTCATTAGTTACACGCCGTGCAGAATCATTACGTGAATTTCTCGCCGAACATGGCGACATTATTCTCAAACCATTAGGGGAAATGGGTGGTGCCTCTATTTTCCGCGTCAAAACCGATGACCCCAATATAAGCGTTATTATTGAAAACCTGACTCATCACGGTGCTAGCTACATTATGGCGCAACGCTTTATTCCCGAAATAAGTGATGGTGACAAGCGTATTTTACTCATTGATGGTGAACCTGTGCCTTTCGCCTTGGCGCGCATTCCAGCTAAAGGTGAAACACGGGGCAACCTTGCTGCAGGCGGTCGTGGAGAAGGCCTTCCACTAAGTGAACGTGATATGGAAATATGTAACCGCGTTGGTCCCGTATTAAAAGAAATGGGTCTGGTCTTTGTCGGTATCGATGTGATTGGTGATTACCTCACCGAAATCAATAGCACCAGCCCAACGTGCATTAAAGAATTGGATAAACAATTTAATTTAAATATCAGCGCACAATTGATGGACTGCATCGAAAAGAAATTATCATAATGCTTAATCGTATTGCACACTCAATATTATTTTTTTTGTGTATTAGCACACTAAGTCTTAGCGGCTGTTCAAAACCACCAAAAGAATTTCACGAAACTGTTTTTACCATGGGCACCTTGGTGGAAGTCACTATTATTGGTGAAGATGACGTACTCAATGAAAAAGCCTATAGCGCAATACTCGATGACTTTAATTTCATGCATAACACTTGGCATCCTTCGCAGCGTAATGCATTAATGCGTGTAAACGGTTTACTAAAAACTGGCGCGCCTTTTTCTATCGCGCCTTCAATTCTGCCTCTGATTAAGCAATCACAAATACTTTCCGCACAAAGTCGCGGACTCTTTAACCCCGCAATAGGCCAACTCATTAAATTGTGGGGCTTCCATCAAGATAATCTTGATGATATTTTTGGCCCACCAGAAGATGAGAAAATTCAGGCCTTATTAAAAACATTACCAATAATGAATGACGTAAAATTCAAGAACCTCAGTATGTTTGGTACTAACGAAAACCTTCATCTTGATTTTGGTGGCTTTGCAAAAGGCATGGCTGTAGATGCAACCATTGACCACCTAAAAGAATTCGGTATACAAAATGCCATCATCAACGCGGGTGGTGATCTACGTGCCATCGGCAAGCATGGCAATCGCCCTTGGCGTATTGGTATTCGCGATCCACGAAGTAATGGTGTGTTTGCTTCTATTGAAACATCAGGTGATGAAAGCATTTTCACCTCGGGCGATTATGAACGTTTCTTTAAGACAGATGGTATACGTTACCATCACATCATCGATCCGCGCACCGGCTACCCTGCTAATAAATCACGTTCTGTAACCATTATCCATAGTGAAGCTGCAACGGCTGATGCGGCAGCAACAGCGCTGTTTATTGCTGGCCCAGAACAGTGGTATGAAATTGCTCAAGCAATGGGGATCAAATTCGTTATGCTGATTGACAATAATGGTGATGTGCATATGAACCCTGCAATGGCAGAACGAATTAACTTCACCAATAAACCGAGCACCATCAAATTAAGCAAACCCCTTTAGTGATATGGCAGGCTTAACGTTATGGCGAAATATAATTGCTGACTTTAAATTAGCCGATAAAGCCGTTTTTTTATTTAGCGTAAGCTTAATCGTTACAAGCTTTTTGTATTTTTGGCAAACCACGCCTGCTAGCTACGCAATGATTAAAAGTCCACAACACGAATCACTGCAAGTCAGTCTTAATAAAAAACAAACTTATAATATTCAAGGCACGCTAGGCATAAGTGCTATTGAAGTTAACCAAGGCAAGATTCGTTTTGTCTCATCACCTTGTCAAAATAAATTTTGCATCCAACATGGCTGGCAACAACATCATGGTGACCTCACCGCCTGCCTGCCCAATCGCATCAGCATTCAACTCGCCGATCTTAATCAAACAGCAAGCTATGATGCAATAAATTTTTAATATGCATCACAGCCATTTACAAATAGAAACCACTCATCAAGATAGATTGATCGCCGGTTTTGCTGCACTCGCCATCAGTATTCATTTACTTGAAAGCGCATTGCCTTCGCCTATTCCGGGCATCAAACCAGGCCTTGCCAATCTCGTTACTCTATATGTGCTTATACGTCATGGTTGGCGCCTCGCTGTCAATGTCAGTTTGTTACGCGTGCTTGCGGGTAGTTTATTGCTCGGCAGTTTTCTCTCGCCAACATTTTCATTAAGTCTTGCCGGGGCTATTGCCAGCCTGACTGTTTTGGGCGTTGCTTGGCATATTCCGGGAAAACCATTTGGCCCGGTTGGACTTTCAATCCTTGCCGCACTGGCACATATGACGGCGCAAATTGTGACTGCCTATCTGCTTTTTATTCCGCATACTGCTCTGTTCACACTGTTACCATTATTATTAACTTCAGCACTGATTTCTGGCACACTCGGCGGTATACTAGTCAACAGGATTATTAAACGACTTGATGAATTAACACAGCATGAGTGACCTCACATTAACTGGACATCCTGTTCCACAAATTACGGCCACAGACCGCCTTGGTCTGACACTGTTTTTTGCTGTGTCCATTCACGCCATTATTATTCTTGGCATTACCTTTGGTAGTGAATTACTTAATCAAAAAGATCCCGTGCAAACCATGGAGATCACCTTGGTGCAGTCACGTAGCGAAACTGAACCGGACAAAGATGCACAGTTTCTCGCGCAAGCAACCCAACAAGGTAGCGGTAGTCCGGATGATGCGAAACGCTCACAAGCACCGCGACAAGAATCGATTAAAACCACGCATCAAACACAAGGCACAGCGCCTGAAAATAGTATCCCAATTGAGCAACAACAAAAAAGAATCGAACAACGTCAACGCGAAGTGCTGACAGCAGATAATGCAAACAGCAAAACCACTTCGCAAAAACAAACACCGAAAGAAAATAGCAAGAAACCTAAAGCCATTAACCTGATATCTCGGGCTTTACAAACTGCCGCTGCTAGTGCTGAAGTGGATTACCGTAACCTCGCTAATAAAAATAAATTAAAGAAAAAATTCATTACTGCCAGCACTAAGGAATTTAAATATGCTGCCTACCAGGAGGCATGGCGACAAAAAGTCGAGCGTATTGGCCGCATTAATTACCCCGAAGAAGCTCGCAAAAGAAAACTCAGCGGCAATCTGACGCTAACGGTTGTTTTACGCCCTAATGGTACGGTAAAAGAACTCACCGTAGATCGTTCATCCGGCAACAGATTACTTGATGATGCGGCGCGACGTATCGTCCGTCTTGCTGCCCCTTACGCCCCTTTCCCTGAAAATATTCGCGCAGAAACTGATCTGCTCTATATTACCCGTACTTGGATATTCCAGCGCGGCAACAGCCTTTACGCAAAGTAAGCCAATCTCTTCATTCAACACTTGCCAGTTCGGTCATGCTGGCTAATACTCAGGTTATGACTGAACCCAGTTACCTCAATAACCACTTTCTCATCGCCATGCCTGCGCTGGATGACCCTAATTTCTTTCATAGTGTCACTTATATCTGTGAACACAATGAGCAGGGCGCAATGGGCATTGTCATCAACCAGCCTTTGGATATTTCACTGAGTGATGTGCTGGAACACATGAAAATGCCTATGAGTGACGAAGAACTAAGCTCAACCCCTGTTTATCTTGGCGGGCCCGTGCAACCTGAGCGCGGTTTTGTGCTCCACGAACCGGTTGGCAAATGGGACTCCATGCTTGAGGTTACCGACTCAATGGCCGTAACCACTTCACGCGATATACTTGAAGCGCTTAACAACGGCACCGGCCCAAGCCGTTCTCTGGTTGCACTTGGCTATGCAGGCTGGGGAGAAGGCCAGCTTGAACATGAATTGATCGAAAATGCGTGGCTAACCTGCCCTGCCGATAGCGCCATCATCTTTGATACGCCTATTGAAAATCGTTGGACTGCCGCAGCCGCTTCTCTTGGCGTGGATATGAACACACTCTCAGATGATTTTGGTCACGCTTAATGTCAACACCACAAACTTTATTGGGTTTCGATTATGGCGAAAAACGCACTGGCGTGGCCGTCGGGCAGTCGTTGACTCTTACCGCGACGGGATTAACAACGCTACATAGCAAGCAACAGAAAATAGATTGGCCCGCTATCGAAGCTCTCATAAAAGAATGGCAACCCGATGCTTTGGTCGTTGGTATCCCGGTACACATGGATGGCACCGAGCAACCCATGACCCTCGCGGCACGTAAGTTCTCTCGCCAGTTACACGGTCGTTTTCAATTGCCCGTTTTTGAAGCGGAAGAAAGGCTGACATCAGCCGAAGCCGAACAGTCCCTGGGGAACAACCAGGATAAAGCCGCCATCGATCAAGAGGCGGCACGGATTATTTTACAAAGCTGGTTAAATTCACAACCTTAAATATCTTTAAAAATCTTGCAGACAAGGGCGAGAACTCCTGCCATAATAGCGCCTGATGTCACCAGTAGATACGCAAGCCCAGTCCACTCAACCGGTCAAACTGAGACCCGGTAATATTCAATTAGATCCCCAAGGTAAACTGCGGCACTTTCTTGCGATTGAAGGCCTACCAAAGCCTGTTCTGACAAAAATTCTCGATACCGCTGAATCTTTTACTGCCGCACATGAAAGCCGCGATAAGAAAATCGAACTACTTAAAGGCCATACTATTGCCAATTTGTTTTTCGAACCCAGCACCCGAACCCGAACGACCTTTGAGTTAGCTGCGAAACGGCTCTCGGCCGATGTCCTGAATATTAATATTAGCGCGTCGAGTAGTAGCAAGGGCGAAACCCTGCTCGATATGTTGCGCAACCTTGAAGCCATGCACGTTGATATGTTCGTGGTTAGGCACGGCAGCAGTGGTGCAGCACATTTCATCGCGAAAAATGTACCGCCGCATGTCAGCGTCCTGAACGCCGGTGATGGCAGCCACGAACACCCAACTCAAGCGATGCTGGATATGTTCACCATTCGCCAACACAAACCGGATTTCCCATCACTGCGCGTAGCCATTGTTGGCGATATCATGCATTCACGTGTTGCCCGCTCGCAGATTCACGCATTGAATACACTCGGTGTGGGCGAGCTACGTGTGATTGCGCCACAGACCTTATTACCTGCAGGTATCGAGAAAATGGGCGTGCAGGTTTACCAGAATATCGACGAAGGTATCAAAGATGTCGATGTGATTATCATGCTACGCCTTCAGCGTGAACGCATGCACAGCGCCTTTATTCCGAGCGAACATGAGTACTTTAGCCTCTACGGCATGACTGAAGCACGTCTGGCATTGGCTAAACCGGATGCCATTGTCATGCACCCTGGCCCCATTAATCGCGGTGTAGAAATGGACTCTGCCGTTGCCGATGGCCCGCACTCAGTCATTCTGCAACAAGTCAGTAACGGTATCGCCGTACGTATGGCAGCGATGGCGCTAGCAATGCGTAATCCCGATGGAAGCAGCGCATCATGAATAAGATGAGCCGCATTCATATAAAAAACGGTCATCTGATTGATCCTGCTAACGGCATCGATGAAGTCACGGACCTCTGGGTTGCCGATGGCAAGGTGCAAGCCGTAGGCACCGCACCTGATGGTTTTACTGCCGACCAAGTCATTAATGCAGACCAACAAATTGTTTGTCCCGGATTGATTGACCTCTCAGCCCGACTCCGTGAACCTGGTCATGAACACAAGGCAACGATTGCCAGCGAAACGGCCGCTGCGGCAAGCGCAGGCATTACCGGCCTGGTCTGCCCCCCTGACACCAAGCCCGTTATTGATTCACCTGCCATTGTTGAGCTAATGCACCACAAGGCACGCCAAGCAGGTCAATCCCATCTGCATCTACTCGGTGCGCTAACCAGTGGACTCAAAGGCGAACTGATTAGCGAAATGCTTAGCCTTAAAGAAGTCGGTGTGGTCGGCATGAGTAACGCCAACCAACCGGTACAAAATTCTCAAACACTGCGTCATGCCTTTGAATATGCTGCAACACATGACCTAACCGTTTTTATCCGTCCAAACGACCCTAGCCTTAGTAAAGGGGGTTGTGTTCATGAAGGACCTGTCTCTTCACGGCTTGGCTTACCCGGCATTCCTGAAGCGGCTGAAACTGTTGCTGTAGCACGTGAACTAGAACTCATTGCTCAAACAGGTGTACGCGCCCATTTCAGCCAACTCTCTACCGCACGCGCTGCGGCAATGATTGGCCGCGCCCGTCATGATGGCCTCAAGGTCACTGCCGATGTTGCTGTGCATCAACTTTATCTAAGCGAAATTGATATTCGTGACTATGACAGTGCCTGCCATTTAATTCCGCCACTACGCAGCGAACGAGATCGCGATGGACTACGCGATGCGCTTAAACGCGGCACGATTGATGCGGTTTGTTCCGATCACCAACCACATGAACCCGATGCCAAGCAAGCCCCCTTTCCTGATACCGCACCCGGTCTATCCGGAATCGATACCTTGTTACCATTAGTAAAACGTCTCGCCGATGAAAAACTCTTATCGCTCTCTGACGTTATTGATCGCGTCACCGCAACACCTGCGCTCATTCTTGGTCTTGAGCAAGGCCAGCTCAGTGTTGGTGCCAACGCTGACGTATGTATTTTTGACCCAAACCTAAGTTGGTTTGTCGGCACTGACACACTCAATAGCCATGGTCACAACACGCCGTTCATGGGTTGGGAAATGCACGGCCGAGCAACCAGTACCCTCGTCAACGGACAACTTATTTTTACTACCATCCATGACTGATAAAACACGCAATACTATTCACGTTGAAGATGCCGACATCCTCAGCCATGATGCCTACGAAGGCGATCAATTTATCTTGCGTCTGCACGCACCGAAAACAGCCGCCGAAGCGCAACCGGGAAGCTTTGTGCACATTCGCTGCGCCGAACGCCTGCCGATGCGCAGACCTATTTCAATTATGCGCACCGATCCTGCTGCAGGTGAAATCACCTTACTCTACAAAGCACTCGGCGAAGGCACCCGTGCCTTAGGTGAACGAAAGGTCGGTGAAACACTCAGCTTAATGGGACCTATTGGTAAACCTTTTAGCTTTAACCCAGAACGAAAACGCCCACTACTCATTGGTGGTGGTGTCGGCATGCCGCCGATGGTGTTTATTGCCGACCATTTAAAAGATGATAAAAATATTCAACCCTTTGTCATCCTGGGTTCCGAAGTCCCGTTCCCTTTTAAAGTACAACCATCACAACACATGATCAACGGACTGGCTCCAGACGTGATTGGCACCATGCCACTAATGGAAGACTGGGGCATCGCCTGCCGACTTGCGAGCCTGCAAGGCTACCCGGGATGTTTTGAAGGCTACGTGACTGATTTAGCCCGCGCATGGCTCGATGGCCTAAGTGAAGACGAACGCAAGGAAGTGGAAATATTTTCTTGTGGCCCCCACCCCATGCTCGAAGCGGTTGCCAAACTCGCTGCCGAATACGACCTACCCTGCCAAGTCTCACTCGAAGAATTCATGGCCTGCGCCGTGGGTGGCTGTGCTGGATGTGTAGTAAAAGTTGAAACCGACAACGGCCCCGCCATGCAACGTGTTTGTGTCGATGGACCGGTGTTTGATGCAACGCGGGTGTTCACTGCCTAATATCATTTAGAACACGTACCAATTCGCTTTACACTCAAAGAGTTCGAGAATGAATAGGAAAATACTTCACAGAGCCAAGTACCGCTTCAATTATACTCTTAATTACATTAAGTATTACTATTTTGGCAAATACCTACCTAAGTCGATTTATTTCTACACACTACATAAATGTGCAAGTACCTTATTTAGTGACTTTGTCCTGAAAAATGTTAACAAACTAATTCATGTTGATTATGCGAGCCAAATTTTCACCGGGAAGATACAAATTGGCAAACAGTTAAGCTTCAAAGAAAAGGGATTCATCTATGGTCCACTTAGAATCCAGCCAGCCAGAAGCCAATGTCTACAATGTTAATTGCACCTGTCACAGAAAATGAATTCATTCGAGGTAAGACTGCAATCTTCTTTATTAGAGATCCTCGTGACATATTGGTTTCTTCTTTTTATTCTTTTGGCTTCACTCACTGCCTAAGTCCCGTGAAAGAAATTCGAGAAAGACAAGAAGCTGATAGAAAAAACATTCAAACCCTATCCCTAGACGAGTACGTTATAAAAAACATGGATAATAGCTTAAAAAACTTTGAAACTATTGATAGGCTGTCAACGTCATGCGAGCATTGCATAATCCTTAAATATGAAGATATGATTGAAAACTTTGATCACTTCTCTTCGCAAATATATCCCCTTAGATGAAAATATACTTAACGAGATTTACGAACGGTCCAGACCAAAACAAAAAGAAAACAATTCGCTTCACCGCCGCTCAGGAAAAGTAGGAGGCTTTAGAAACAAGCTAACGAAAAGTACGATTGATACTCTTAACCAGAAGTTAGGAGATATTCTGAAAAAATTTAACTACGAAATATAACATATCGCTACGCCAACTAGCCATTTTCACAGCGAAAACTGCGGTGAACCATAAAAATATTTTCTGAAACTCAATAAGTGATTCTAAAGCATCATCCGTAACTAATTACCTCATCATCCCACTACCACCAGGGCCATCTTCATCTTCAACCAAGCTCATACCGTCAACGGCGTTATCCATTTTATCAACGGCTTCTTCATCGCCGAGTTTAATCATCAAACGAAGTTCATTAGCGGAATCGGCTGAATGAATTGCATCTTCGTAAGTGATTTCACCTGATGTGTAGAGATCGTAGAGAGCCTGATCAAAGGTCTTCATACCATGCTGATTCGACTTACGCATGAGTTCTTTAAGCTCGTGAATTGAACCCTTGCGAATAATGTCTGCCGCCAAGGGTGTATTAATCATAACTTCAATCGCGGCACGACGACCTTTACCGTCTGGTGTCGGGATCAATTGCTGCGCGATAATACCTTTCAAATTCAAGGACAGATCCATTAACAATTGATTGCGACGATCTTCCGGGAAAAAGTTGATAATACGATCCAAGGCTTGGTTGGCGTTATTCGCATGCAAGGTTGCTAAACAAAGATGACCTGTTTCAGCAAAGGTCACTGCATGCTCCATGGTTTCGCGGGTTCGAATTTCACCAATCAAGATGACATCAGGTGCTTGTCGTAAAGTGTTCTTCAAAGCAACTTCGAAAGACTCCGTATCAAGCCCCACTTCACGCTGGGTAATAATACAACCATCATGTTGGTGAATGTATTCAATAGGATCTTCAATACTAATAATATGACCGGTAGTGTTTTTATTACGGTAACCAATCATCGCGGCGAGAGATGTTGATTTACCTGTACCCGTACCACCGACAAATAAAACCAAACCACGTTTAGTCATGGATAGATTTTTAATAATCGGCGGCAATCTTAGTTCTTCAAGGGTTGGTATCTTGGTTTCGATCTTACGCAACACCATGCCCGCATGATTTCGCTGAATAAACGCACTGACACGAAAGCGCCCTATGCCAGAAGCCGATATAGCAAAGTTACATTCGTTATGTTGAGTGAATTCTTCTTTTTGCGCTTCACTCATAATACTAAACACCGTTTCTTTCGCCTGCGCTGGTGTTAAGCTGCTTTTGGTTACTGGCGTCATCTTGCCATTAATCTTTAACGATGGTGCCATCCCCGCAGTAATAAATAAATCCGATGCATTTTTTTGCACCATCAATTTTAGCAACGATTCAAATTCCATTCTGGCCTGCCCTCTTAATCTTTTTGATGGTGATGCCTGTTTAGGCTAAAAATTGATCTTTATTCATTGCACGCATGCGCGCATCTTGAACAGTGATCTTTCCTTTTGCGACTAAATCTTTAAGACATTGATCTAGCGTCTGCATACCAATTCCCTGACCTGTCTGAATAGCTGAATACATCTGTGCAACTTTGTTCTCGCGAATAAGGTTACGGATCGCAGGTGTACCAATCATAATTTCATGCGCGGCAATACGGCCACCACCAATCTTTTTAATCAATGTCTGCGCAATAACCGCACGCAATGATTCTGAAAGCATCGAACGTACCATATCTTTCTCAGCTGCGGGGAATACGTCAATAATACGGTCAATCGTTTTTGCTGCTGAACTCGTATGCAAGGTACCGAATACCAGATGACCTGTTTCTGCCGCTGATAAGGCTAACCGAATCGTTTCCAGATCTCGCATTTCACCCACCAGAATAATATCGGGATCTTCACGCAAGGCTGAACGCAGTGCTTCATTAAATCCTAAGGTATCGCGATGAACTTCACGCTGGTTGACCAAACATTTCTTACTTTCGTGTACGAATTCGATTGGGTCCTCAACCGTGAGAATATGACCAAATTCATTATCATTTTTATAATCTACCATCGCCGCTAGCGTGGTTGATTTACCCGAACCGGTTGGCCCTGTTACCAATACAATGCCACGTGGCACATCCGATATTTCTTTAAATACAGCAGGACAACCCAAATCTTCTAACGATAGAATTCGCGAAGGAATAGTACGGAACACCCCACCCGCACCACGATTATGGTTAAAGGCATTAACACGGAAACGTGCCAGACCAGGGATCTCGAAGGAGAAATCGGTTTCGTAGAATTCTTCAAAATCCTTACGCTGTTTATCGTTCATAATGTCGTATATCAAACTATGAACCTGCTTGTGGTCCAGGGCTGGTACGTTAATTCGGCGAATATCACCATCAACACGAATCATCGGTGGCAAACCCGCCGATAAATGTAAATCCGATGCATCATTTTTCACACCGAAAGCCAGCAGTTCTGCAATATCCATGCAATCCTCCATCTAGGTAAATCTGTCTACGCAGAATTTATTGTTCTAAGTATAATAAGGCCATGATTCATCGAACAAAGCCATGATTTTTTACAGTATAGCTTACCTACAGAGTTTGACATGACCGACATTTCACAACATATCGCTCAAGTTCAGCAGCGCATTATCGCTGCTGCTGAAGCAGTAAACCGTGATCCTATCGAGATCACATTGCTCGCTATTAGCAAAAATCGCCCCATCGAAGACATCGTCGCTGCCATCGCTGCCGGTCAACGTCACTTTGGCGAAAACTACCTGCAGCATGCTCTGGCCAAGATTACTGGATTAGAAAATGACTACCCAAACCTGGATTGGCATTTTATTGGTGCTATCCAATCCAACAAGACCAATGATATCGCCAGACACTTTAGCTGGGTGCATACCGTCGAAAGACTCAAAATAGCTCAACGGCTCAATGACCAACGCCCTGAAAACCTGCCTCCCATTCAAGTCTGTATTCAGGTCAATATTAGTGGCGAAGAGAGTAAAGCAGGCATCCCCGCTGAACAGGTTCTGGCCTTGGCGACTGAAATAGCTGAACTACCCAACTTGAAATTACGTGGCCTGATGACTATTCCTGCCGCAACCACGGAGATCTCTGCTCAACGACATGCTTTTGCCTCATTGCGCATGCTCTATGAAAAACTGAATAAACAAGGCTTTACGCTAGATACACTATCAATGGGGATGAGTGGTGATTTAGAGGCCGCTATCGCCGAGGGCAGCACCTTAGTCCGCATTGGTACGGCTATTTTTGGCGCGCGAGCATAATTAAGGTATGTTGAAGTTATGAAAAAATACTCAATTGGTTTTATCGGCGGTGGCAATATGGCTGCCAGCATTATCGGTGGTTTAGTTGCCGACGGATTTCCTGCTCAGGCTATTTATGTCGCTGAACCGAACGAAGAAGTTCGCCGCCAGCTTGCTGCACGTTTTGGCATTCACACTGAAGTCGACAATACCGTGGTCGCCACTGAAGTTGACGTGCTACTGCTTGCTGTAAAGCCGCAAGTATTAAGGGCCGTTGCCGAGCAGCTCGCTGTCAGTGTGCAAGATAAGCAATCATTAGTTGTCTCTATTGCCGCGGGTATTCGTAGCAGCGACCTTGCTAACTGGTTAGGTGGTAATGTCGCTGTCGTTCGCAGCATGCCCAACACGCCCGCTTTAGTACAAAGTGGTGCAACGGGCCTATTCGCCAATAGCCATGTATCAAATTCTCAACGTGAGCAGGCCGAGTCTATTCTACGTGCTGTTGGTATTACGGTTTGGCTTGATGATGAACAGCAAATTGATGCGGTTACAGCCCTATCCGGTAGTGGCCCGGCCTATATCTTCAACGTCATCGAGGTCATGGAAAAGGCCGGGATCAAACTCGGTCTTGATGAAGCAACCGCCCGACATCTTGCCGTACAAACTGCATTTGGTGCTGCTAAACTTGCACTTGAGTCATCGGATGACCCTGCCTTATTGCGTGAAAAAGTCACTTCACCTGGCGGCACCACTGAAAGCGCCCTAAATGTACTACGTGAAGGCGGTTTGGAAAGCCTGTTCATGAAAGCACTTCAGGCAGCCAGTGATCGTGCCGCCGAACTTGCCGACCAACTAGGCAGCAACAAATAATTTAGTACTAAATAAACTTCAGGAGTTTCCCTTATGGGTAGCGGTTATTTACTCAACCCGGTTATTTTTCTCGTCGATACATTATTTGGCTTATACATATTAGCGGTGATGCTGCGTTTATTGCTGCAAATCGTCCGCGCTGATTTCTATAATCCCTTTTCCCAATTCTTGGTCAAAATAACGAATCCGCTTCTACGACCACTAAGAAAACTTATCCCTGGCTGGGGTGGTATTGATATGGCATCCGTACTGTTGTTGTTAATCCTTCAGTGTCTGGCCATCGTCATCATGGCGCTATTACATGGTGGCGGACTTGAATCACTTAGTATTATTGGCTTACTCATGGCAACCGTTACCAAATTGGTTTCATTGCTCATGTACATCTACTTCTTCAGCTTGATTATTCTTGCTCTGCTGAGCTGGATATCAACCGGTGGCTATAATCCGGTTACGGCTTTAATGAGCAGTATTACTGCCCCACTATTACGCCCTGTGCGCAATGTACTCCCACCGATGGGCATGCTCGATTTATCCGTATTTGTGACTATTTTAGGCTTAGTTGTCGCGCGCATGCTGATTATGCCGCCTTTATATGCCTTATCTATACATTTTGGTTTCCCCGGTTCGCTATTGAAATTGCTTTACTAAGATTTGATTGACCACTATTACCATTGGCAAGGTACGCGACCTTCCCCTCACGGTGCGCCTGCAACCCAAGTCCAGTCGAAATGAGATTCTTGGTGTTCAAGACAATCAGTTAAAAGTTCAGCTCACCGCTCCGCCGATTGATGGCAAAGCCACGTATCTCGCTGTGCAAATTCATCACCAAAAGCTTTGCTGTCGCGAACAGCCAGGTTGAGCTGATTAGTGGTGCTCACAACCGCCAGAAACGCTTACGTATCCATTCCCCAAGCAGCTTCCTGCTGATATCCAACCTCCTCCAAATTATCCGTTTTGAGAACTAGTACCTAAATAATCAAGGATTTAGTCCGATAACTTCATTAAGAAGCTGCATTTCCAGCAGAATCGTCTATAACTAATAGACGTTTGCGGTTTACTTTGTGACCGAGTTTGTAGCGTGGCTTATAGATAAAAATAAATATATTCATATAGTTAGCGGAAAAATACCGCATTATGGAGTAGTACTGGCATGCCTGAAAATGAATTAATGCTTCAGATCGAAGCCTATGCAAAGTGGAAAAACGATCTGATCCGCGAAATTAAAGCCTACCTTGGCTGGCTGGAAGACAATGATCTCAATGATGCGGAGAACGACCTGCGCATTTATGAAACACTCGAATCGCTCAAATCTGACAAAATTACCGTTGCCTTTGTTGCCGAAGTCTCTCGAGGTAAAACCGAACTCATTAACACGCTGTTCTTCTCACAATACAAACGTCGTCTATTACCATCGCAAGCGGGCCGCACCACCATGTGCCCTACCGAAATATTCTATGATGATGAAGTGGAACGTCCTTATATAAGACTATTGCCTATTGAAACTCGTCTTAACGAAAACAACAGCATTGCCGATTACAAAAGAGAAGACATCGAATGGACCAATATCCATCTCGACCCTGAATCTGCTGATTCACTTTCGGAAGCCTTTAGTGAGGTTACTCGCACCAAGCGTGTGCCGGTTGAACGTGCTCGTGAGCTCGGCCTTTATGATGAAAAAGAATTTGCCCATTTAAAATCACAAGATATTCCAACTACCCATATCGAGATCCCGAAATGGCGTCATGCGCTGATTAATTTCCCACACCCTCTGCTACAACAGGGTTTGGTCGTGCTCGATACACCCGGACTCAATGCACTGGGCGCAGAACCTGAATTAACCATCAACATGCTACCTAACGCGCAAGCGGTATTATTCCTACTTGCTGCCGACACCGGCGTGACTAAATCCGATATGGAAATGTGGCAGCACCATATTAGCAATTATCGTGTCAACCATAATAAAGGCTTACTGGTTGTACTTAACAAGATCGATACCCTTTGGGATGAATTACATACTAAAGAAGCGATTGATATCAGTATTCAATCTCAGTGTAAGAAAGCCTCTGACGAACTGTGTATTCCAATCGAAAATGTCTTCCCTATTTCTGCACAGAAGGCCTTGTTAGCGAAGATAAAGCAAGATGACATCTTACTAGCACATAGCGGTATTAATGCGCTCGAACATGCACTCAGTCGCGATGTTATTCCTGAAAAACATCATATTATTAGTCAAAAGGTCATTGCTGAAATTAGCAACATGATCAATAGCGATAAGCAAACGCTGGCTGACCGAATTGAATCTACCAATAAACAGCGTGATGAGCTGAAATCACTTTGTGGCAAGAATGCCGACGTGATTATGCATTTGTTACAAAAAACCCGTGATGAACAAATTGTCTATAACAAGAACCTCGAAGGTCTTAAAAAAGGCCGTCGTATTATGGATAACTACAGCAACAAGCTGCTGGGTCATCTTGACCTTGTCTCTATCGATAAGGTCGTCGCGAATACCCGTAAAAGCATGTCTGGCAGCTGGACAACGACTGGCATGAAAGGTGGCATGAAAAATTTCTTTAATGATATGACAACCACAATGGATGCCGCATCGGAGCAAGCATTAGAACTGCATAAAATAGTCCGCGCGATCTACCATAAATTTCATAAAGAACATGGTTTCCGTGAAGTTAAACCCAAACTATTTACAACCATGCGTTTCCAAAAAGAACTCGACCTGCTCTATCGTGAAGCCGAATTATTCCGCAAGAGCCCTGTTACCACCATGACTGAGCAAAGCTTTGTGGTGAAGAAATTCTTTATCTCAATGGTAAGTAAAGCCCGTAATATATTCTTTAATGCCAACCAGGAAGCTAATCGCTGGGCAAAAGAAGTCATTAGCCCGCTTAAGGCTCAAATTAAAGAACATAAACTTGATATCGAAAAACGCCTCCTGACATTGCGTAAAATAAGCCAGTCGCGTGACACTTTGGAAGGTAAAATTGCTGAACTTGAAAAATCCTTAGTCGATCTCGAACAACAAATTTCTGCGATTAATCTTATGCTTGAAGTCGTCAAACGACCATTTGTACCACCAGTAAGTGATTCGCAACAAGCCGCCGACGCTTCTTAATTCTCACTAAGCACGGTCTTTAGTTGCCAGTTGCCTCGGGTATCTTTAGACTGTTCACTTAAGTCAGTAAAAGAAGATACTTTCAGGCATGCCTGACACACTCCCGGAAAATTCCGTTGGCCTCGTAACATCGCAAACGATGCATTTTGATGTGCCGTTGGCGCTTGCCTGTGGCCGTAATCTAGATAACTATGATCTTATCTACGAAACCTATGGCAAACTCAATGCCGATCACTCTAATGCTGTCCTAATTTGCCATGCCTTATCATCCGATCATCATGCTGCGGGATATCACAGCATGGAAGATCGAAAACCCGGTTGGTGGGAAAGCTGTATTGGCCCCGGCAAGGTTATCGACACCAATCATTTCTTTGTTGTTTCTATGAACAACCTCGGCGGCTGTAAAGGCTCGACGGGGCCGGCAAGTACTAACCCTGAAACCAATAAGCCTTATGGTCCTGATTTTCCCATTGTCACAGTCAAAGATTGGGTCGAAAGTCAGGCACGCTTTGCAGACCGATTGGAAATCAAGACATGGCTCGCTGTTATCGGTGGCAGTCTTGGTGGCATGCAAGTATTACAATGGAATATCGATTTTCCGGAACGGCTTAAGCATGCTGCGGTTATTGCTGCGGCACCCAAACTCACTGCACAAAATATTGGCTTTAACGAAGTGGCTCGCCAGGCCATCATGCATGATGTCGATTTTCATGAAGGCCGTTATTACGAGCATGATACTGCCCCACGTCGTGGGCTTATGTTGGCCCGGATGCTTGGCCATATTACTTATCTATCTGATGATGCCATGCGTGAGAAATTTGGTCGTGAACTTCGTCAAGGCAAGATCAGTTACGGCTTTGATGTGGACTTTCAAGTCGAAAGCTACCTTCGCTATCAAGGTGAGTCGTTTGTCGACCGCTTTGACGCCAATACCTATTTGCTAATGACTAAGGCATTAGATTACTTTGATCCGGCTGCCGACTTTGATGATGATTTATCAAAGGCCTTGTCACGCGCCCGTGCCAATTTCCTGGTTATTTCCTTTAGTAGTGACTGGCGTTTTGCGCCAGAGCGATCACGCGAAATTGTGAAGGCCTTACAAGATAATAATCATGACGTAAGTTATGCCGAGGTCGTTGCGCCACATGGCCATGATGCCTTCTTGATACCGATAAAAGATTATCTTGATGTATTTGGTACGTGGATGGGACATCTTGTTAAGGAGGTCTCAGCATGAGCGCTTTCAATAATAAGGTTCGTCCTGATCTGCAAATTATATGTGAATGGATTAAACCTCAAAGCCGTATTCTCGATCTTGGTTGTGGTGATGGCACACTATTAGCCATGCTTAAAAAAGAACGTGATGTAAATGGTTATGGTCTTGAAATAGAAAT
>Ga0316205_10001863_pt1:0-22500 | contig 24156 bp, 21 predicted proteins | sample 3monthpyrite_MG_FD_204941 | JGI IMG/M metagenome (GOLD analysis project Ga0316205, IMG submission 204941) | Microbial mat bacterial communities from mineral coupon in-situ incubated in ocean water Damariscotta River, Maine, United States -... | ecosystem: Environmental > Aquatic >... | reverse complement strand
CCAGCGGCAAGAGCAGCACGAACACCGTCATGCCGATGATGACAAAGGGGCGCTCGGTCAGATCCTCAACGATCTGCCCCCACAGGAACACCATGTCCAGCGCCAGCCAGGTCGTCAGATGCAGGCAGATATAGCCAAAGCCCAACAATCCCAGAGCGCGCCGGAACTTGAGCAGGTTGAGCCCCGCATAGCGCCGCAGCGGAGTCACCATCAGCGAGGCAATCAGAAACTGCAGCGCGATCCGCCCCAGGTTCTGCTCCAGCGTCTTGATGGGTTCCACGCCCAAACCGCCATTCACCCCCAGCCACAACAGCCAGACGGCCGGGATAAAGCCAATGAAATAGAGCGGCCATTCAGGCAGCTTGCGCAGGGTCTGGTTTATCCGATCGATCATCTTCGTCATCCGCAACAATGGTTGCCGCCGGGTACGGGCAGACAGCGAACCGTTTCATAATAGCAGTATACGCCGAAATTGCCGGCAGGGATGCGCCCGCAAGGACGCCCGCCGGGCAGCCCTCAATAATATACAGACAGGTCCATGCCCTCATACAGGCTGGCCACTTCGTCCTCGTAGCCATTGAACATCAGCGTCTGATCACGCCCGGAAAACAGGCCACCGCCAACACGGCGTTCGGTGGCCTGGCTCCAACGCGGGTGATCCACATTCGGGTTCACGTTGGAATAGAACCCGTATTCGCGCGGGTTCTGCATGTTCCAGGTGGCTTCGGGCTCGTCCCTGGTCAGCGAAATCCGCACAATCGACTTGATCGACTTGAATCCGTATTTCCACGGCACCACCAACCGCAGCGGCGCGCCGTTCTGATTGGGCAGCGGCTCACCGTAAAGCCCGGTCGCCAGCAGCGTCAGGGGGTGCATCGCCTCATCCAGCCGCAATCCCTCACGGTAGGGCCAGTCCAATATCGCGCGGCGTTGCCCCGGCATTTCCTCGGGCCGCACCAGGGTTTCAAAGCTGACATATTGCGCGCCGTCCTGCACACCGACACGGGTCAGCAGATCGGCCAGTTCAAACCCGTTCCACGGCACCACCATCGACCAGGCCTCGACACAGCGCAGCCGATAGATGCGCTCCTCGATGGTCATGCCCTCCAGAAGCTCGGCCATCGTATAGGTGCCGGGGTTATCGACCAGCCCGTCCACTTCGATGCTCCACGGATCTGTGGTCAGGGTGTGGGCATTTTCGGCAGGGTCGGTCTTGCCGGTGCCGAACTCATAGAAATTGTTGTAATTGGTGATGTCCTCGAAACTGTTGGGCTCCAGCGCCGCCTGCGCCCGGGCCCGCCCCCCGATCAGACCGGCCCCCAGCATCGCCGAACTGCCCGCCATCAGCTGTCGGCGGTTCATATAGATATGCTTTGGCGTTACATCGGCGTAGGTCAGTGGCGAGCGATAGCGATAGGCCATGCGGGTGTCTCCTGTGTATTTTCGGCAACCTGCCAAAAAGATGGGGCCGGACAAAGGTAAAGCTCGTTTCCTCACGGCATTGTTGGGTTTTCGTTACCGCGCGGAAAAACCTCGTGCATCGGCATTGAGGACCCGTCGGGCTGCACCAGACGCACGTGGCGACGCCGCAAAAGACGCGGTTCGGCCACGCCCACGGAATGGGCAATTGTTTCAACTTCCTTGATAATACCCTTGGCATAGCGCGCCACGCGATGTTCCTTGTTCGCCACCACCAGCCCCTTTTGCAGCCGCGCGTCATGCGTGGTGATGCCGGTCGGGCAAGTGTTTTTGTTACATTTCAGCGCCTGGATACAGCCCAGGGAAAACATGAAGCCGCGGGCAGATGTTACAAAATCAGCCCCCGCCGCCAGCGCCCATGCAACATCGCCGGGGTTCACCAGCTTGCCCGAGGCCACCAATCTGATCCGATCCCTCAACCCGGCCCGGTCGCGCAGATCCGATACCATCAGCAACGCCTCGCGGATCGACATGCCGACCAGATCCATCAAGGGCATCGGCGAGGCACCGGTGCCGCCCTCGCCGCCATCCAGCGTGATGAAATCGGGTGCGCTTACGGCCCCGCGTTCATTGATCAGCGCAAAAAGAGCCTCGAACGGCTCGGCGCTGCCGGCCACCGTCTTGATCCCCACGGGCTTGCCGGTGACGTCGCGGATATGGCCGATTATGTCCAGCAAGGCCCCGAAATCCCCGATCTCGGGGTGCCGGTTGGGCGACAGGCTGTCCTGGCCCGGATGAATGCCCCGGATCGCGGCAATTTCGGCGGTGATCTTTTCGGCGGGCAGAATGCCGCCCTTGCCCGGCTTGGCCCCCTGCGCCAGCTTCAGCTCGAACATGCGCACGCTGTCATGGGCCGCGATCTGGCGCAGCTTGTCATCGTCCAGACCGCCCGCCGCATCGCGTACCCCGTATTTGGCGGTGCCGATCTGAAAAACGATGTCGCAACCGCCCTCCAGATGATAGGGTGACAGCGCCCCTTCACCGGTATTCATCCAGATATTGGCGGCCCCCGCCCCCCGGCTCAGCGCCTGCACCGCCGGTTTCGAGATCGCGCCAAAACTCATGCCCGAAATGTTGAAGAACGAGGGGGCCATATAAGGGTGGCGCGCATGGGGTCCGATCTGCATCGGCTCGGTCGCGGCATATTGATCATCCAGTGGCGGAAAGGCCGCGTTCACGAAAATCGGCGTGCCGGGGGTGGCAAGGCTGCGGGTGGACCCGAAGGCCAGTGTATTGGACCCGCCATCGGCGGCATGGCCGACCCAGTGACGCTGCGCCCGGTTAAACGGCAGCTCCTCGCGGTCCATGGCAAAGAAATACTGCCGGAAAAATTCACCCAAGGTGGAAAAGATGTGCCGGAACCGCCCGATCACCGGATAATTGCGCCGGATCGCGTCCCCGGTCTGGACACGGTCCAGAACGGCCAACACCATAATCGCCAGAACGATCAGGCCCAGAGTCAGCAGAAACGCCTGTGCCAGAAACTCAAGAAATACGTTCATCATCGCCAATCCCTCTCTGAAAACACATGATTGAATCTGCCCGCAGAGTGGCGCTCATGCAATCGACAAGGGCGCATGGGCGATCACGTCTCGGCACCGCCCCGGCAACCTGACCCTTTGCATGGATCGGAAATGCCGGCCGCAAACGCGTGCCAAACGCAGACCGGTGGTGCCGGGCACTCGAGGGGGCCGCGGCGATGGCCGCGCCATCAAGAACGTAATGATTTATTAAAAAGGGATTTCATACTATAGGCTTAAAGACAGCCGGTGCCACTGGGGGCGCTGGTTGCCATTATAAAAAGACTTTCGAGGCATCGTGCGGTGCCGTCCTGAAAACAGGGCGGAACAGTAATCTCGTAATGGGGGGTGCACATATGCCTTTTGAAGAAACACTTTTGGCCGCTGGCCTGATACTCAACGGTTCCAATCTTGACGAAACGCTGGATGGCGGGACGGGCGATGACCTGATCTCGGGCTTTGGTGGCGACGACCTCCTGCGCGGTGGCGCGGGCGATGACACGATCCTGGGCGGCGCGGGGGCCGATATTCTGCGCGGCCAATCGGGCGACGACAGCCTGGATGGCGGCGACGACAACGATCTTTTGTCCGGTGGCTCCGGTGCCGACACGCTGGAAGGCGGTGAAGGCAACGACACGGTGCAAGGCGACGATGGCGATGACCGGCTTTCGGGCGGCAATGGCAATGACCTTTTGCAGGGCGGCGACGGGCGCGACGTCCTGAATGGCGGGGCCGGCAATGACACGCTGGATGGCGGCGACGGCGGTGACATCCTGCGCGGCAATTCCGGCAATGACCGGCTCTATGGCGGTGCCGGAGACGATCTGATCTCGGGCGGGTCCGGCAATGACCGGGCCTTTGGCGGCGACGGCAATGACACGCTGAACGGCGAGGATGGCAAGGACCGGCTCTATGGCGAGATGGGCGATGACCTGATCAATGGCGGCAACGGGCGCGACATCCTCAATGGCGGGGCCGGAAACGACACGCTGAACGGCGATGCAGGCCACGACATCCTGCGCGGCAATTCCGGGCAGGACAAGCTCGATGGCGGGTCCGGCAACGATCTGGTCGATGGCGGATCGGGCGATGACACGATCACCGATGGCAGGGGCGTTGACCGGATGCAGGGTGGCGGCGGTGCCGATGAGTTCATCTTCACCATGGATGGCGAAACCGACACCGTGCTGGATTTCGTCCAGGGCGAGGATCTGCTCAATATGTCCAATTACGGCTATGGCGATTTCAACGCTCTGGTTGGCGATCTGACCTCCTTGAGCGTTGCCGCGAATTCCGTGACCTTCACGCTATCGGGCGGTGAGACCTTCGTGATCGAAGGGGCCACCACATTCGACGCCGCCGATTTCGTCTTCTGACGCGGGCCACGCCCCTGGCAGCCGCCTAACCGGTGCGAAACTGCGCCCAGATCGGGCGGTGATCCGAGATGTGGTAACGCGTGAAGGCGGCGAAATCTGTCGCCCCGCGCGCCTGCCACAAATCGCCGAACACCGCCCCGTCGAAATCGAACACGCCATCGGCGACATAGGCCGCGCCCGCGTCACCGGGAAAGAACGCCAGTTGGTCGTAATGCTTGCCTTCCGTGATCGTGGTGCCGATGCGAGACTGGTGTTTCGGAATGCGCAGGCCCCGCTTGGTGAGCGCATCAAACACGCTATCGCCGATCTCAGCCTTGGGCATGTTCAGATCGCCGATCACCACCACATTGTCGGAATAGGCATTGCCGCTTTTCCAGCGCAGATCGGCCCAACGCCCCAACGCATAGGTCTCAAGCGCGCGCCGGTTGACCGATTGCTTGCTGCCCGATCCGAAATAGAGATGCGCATTGGCCACCGTGATCACGAACCCCTCGCAGTCAAACGCGACCGTATAGGGGTTGCGGTCAAAGCCGCTAAACTTCTGATCTGATCCGTCGATCCTGATATAGCGGTGCGCCGCGGGCGGAATGGCGACCTCCCCGGCCAGTTGCAGGCGGGTCACGCGGGCGCTGTCATAGACAAAGACCATGCGTTCGCTATTGCCCGCCTCATCCGAGAACACCGCGTCATAGCCGCCGGGAAGCGCCGCCAGCACGCGGAACAGATCGCCCAGATCCTCCTTTACCTCCTGCACCGCGATCAGATCGAACCAGGACAGCATTTCGGCGATGACCTGAATATCGCGACCTGCCCGGATCTGCGCCGCGTCGCCCAGATTGGCAATGTTCCAGCTACCCAGCAATAGCCGCCCGGCCTGTTTCGCAGGAGTCGCACGGCCCGGCTTGGTATCGCGCCAGGTGCGCAGCGCTGTAATCTGATCCTGCGGGTCGTACTCATAGGCAAAGGCGGGGGCTTCAAAGGGGGGCATGGCACGGGCCTCCTGGTAAAAACCCGATCCTACCACATCCCGGCCCGGTCACGAAAAACGGGCAGGCCATTTCGGACCTGCCCGTTTTCTTTTCAATGTACCACGGCCTCATCCGGCGGGCGGCGGTCCGAGCTGCTGATGCGGTCACCCACGATCAGCCCGTCGGCCCCGGCGCTGACATGCACCGTGGCACCGTCCTTGACCTCACCGGCCAGGATCATCTCGGCCAGCTGGTTCTGCAACGCGCGCTGGATCACCCGCTTCAGGGGCCTTGCCCCAAACACCGGGTCATAGCCTTCATCGGCCAGCCATTTCTTCGCGCCTGCATCCAGATCGAGGTCGATCTTTCGCTCGACCAGACGCTTGCGCAAGAGGCCAAGCTGGATCTCGACAATGCCATCCATATCGCCGCGGCTGAGCCGGTCGAAGATGATCGTTTCATCCAGACGGTTCAGGAATTCGGGCCGGAAATGCGCCCGCACCGCATCCATCACGTCGCGCTTGGCATCGCTGGCATCGGCCCCGTCGGGCAGTTGGCTGAGCGCCTGTGCCCCAAGGTTCGAGGTCAGCACGATCAGCGTCTGCTTGAAATCGACCGTGCGGCCCTGACCATCGGTCAGCACGCCGTCATCGAGCACCTGCAACAACACGTTGAACACATCCGGATGCGCTTTTTCGACCTCGTCGAACAGCACCACCTGATAGGGCCTGCGCCGAACCGCCTCGGTCAACACGCCGCCCTCGTCATAGCCGACATAGCCCGGCGGTGCCCCGATCAAGCGGGCCACGGCGTGTTTCTCCATGAACTCGCTCATGTCGACGCGCACCATCGCGTGCTCATCGTCAAAGAGATACGCCGCCAGCGCCTTGGTCAGCTCGGTCTTGCCGACACCCGTGGGCCCCAGCATCAAAAACGAGCCCAGCGGGCGGTTTTCATCGTTCAGCCCCGCCCGCGCCCGGCGCACGGCGTTTGACACGGCGGTCACTGCAGTCCGTTGGCCGATCACCCGCCTGCCGATCTCCTCTTCCATGCGCAAGAGCTTCTCGCGTTCACCTTCCAGCATCTTGGACATCGGAATACCGGTCCAGCGTTCGACAACGGATGCGATCTGTTCGGGGCGCACGGCTTCTTCGACCATCATGTCATTGTCCTGCGCCTCGGCCTCACTCAGTTGCTTTTCCAGCCCCGGAATGACGCCGTATGACAGCTCACCGGCCCGGCCCAGATCGCCCGCCCGCTTGGCCTGATCCAGTTCGGCCCGGGCATGGTCCAGTTGTTCCTTAAGCCCGCGCGCGCTTTCCAGCTTGTCGCGTTCGGCCTGCCATTGCGCCGTCATCTCGGATGACCGCTCCTGCAAATCCGACAGCTCCTTCTCCAGCTTTTCCAGCCGGTCTTTTGAGGCCGCGTCGTCCTCTTTCTTCAACGCCTCGGCCTCGATCTGCTTTTGCAGGATGTCGCGGTCCAGCGCATCCAGCTCCTCGGGCTTGCTGTCGACCTCCATCCGCAACCGGCTGGCGGCCTCGTCCATCAGGTCGATGGCCTTGTCGGGCAGGAACCGGTCGGTGATGTAGCGCTGGCTCAGCTGCGCCGCCGCCACCAACGCCGCATCCGAAATCCGAACGCCGTGGTGCAGCTCATATTTCTCCTTGATGCCGCGCAGGATCGAGATCGTGTCCTCGACCGTCGGTTCTTCGACCAGCAAAGGCTGGAACCGGCGGGCAAGGGCCGCGTCCTTTTCCACGTATTTGCGGTATTCATCCAGCGTGGTGGCCCCGATGCAGTGCAATTCCCCGCGCGCCAAAGCCGGTTTGATCAGGTTGGCCGCATCCATCGCGCCATCCGATTTGCCGGCCCCCACCAGCGTGTGCATCTCGTCGATGAACAAGATGATCTCACCGGCCGCCGCGCCGATCTCGTTCAAAACGGCCTTCAGCCGCTCCTCGAATTCACCGCGATATTTCGCACCGGCAATCAGCGCGCCCATATCCAGCGACATCAGCGTCTTGTTGCGCAAGCTCTCCGGCACATCGCCATCGACGATCCGCATCGCCAGCCCTTCGGCAATCGCGGTCTTGCCGACGCCCGCCTCACCGATCAGAACCGGGTTGTTCTTGGTCCGGCGGCTCAGCACCTGCATAGCGCGGCGAATTTCCTCATCGCGGCCGATAATCGGGTCGATCTTGCCCTCGCGCGCCGCTTCGGTCAGGTCGCGGGCATATTTCTTCAGCGCTTCATAGCTGTCCTCGGCACCGGCACTGTCGGCGGTGCGCCCCTTGCGGATGTCATTGATCGCGGCATTGAGCGCCTGCGCATTGACATTGCCCGCCTCAAGCGCCTCGCGCGCCTTGGATTTGACCATCGCCAGCGCGGTCAGGATACGTTCCACGGCGACAAAGCTGTCGCCGGCCTTATCGGCCAGCTTCTCAGCCTCGCCCATGACCTTTGCGGTCTGGCCATCCATGTAAAGCTGTCCGCTATCACCGGTCACTTTCGGCAATTTCGACAGTGCCAGATCGACCGATTCCAAGACCCGGCGTGCATCGCCTCCGGCGCGGTTGATCAAATTGGCGGCCATGCCCTGATCGTCGTCCAGGAGGGCCTTCAAAAGATGTTCGGGAACCAGTTTCTGGTGGTCCTCACGCTGCGCAATGGTCTGCGCGGCCTGAAGAAAACCGCGTGCGCGGTCGGTGAACTTCTCCAAGTTCATGTCTCTACTCTCCTTCTCATAAGCGCCTGCCGCTCTGCCCGCCCGCATTCGCGGCACGGGGCTATCTGCAAGCCTTGGAATATAGATGGGGTGAGGCACCCAATTGCGCAAGATTGGGCACCCGGATTTGCGCCGGGTTCGGGGCGCATGCACGCCGCTGAACTTTTTTTCACACTAATTTGAAACCCATTGGCCCGCCCGCACGACATACCAATATGAAGATGCAAGACACCGCAGAAGCAAAAGGAGCCGGACAAGATGCGTATCGACCTCACCCATGTCGCCTATGACGCCAAAAGCGCCTGCTTTCGCGCCGAGGCGATCCTGCATGACGGCTCCCGCCAGCGCGCCATTTCCTGCGCCTGGCACGGGCCGCAAGATGCCCCTTTCCCGAAAATCAGCGCAGGCCTGAACCACGCGGCCCTGCGCCGCCACAGATAGAGTTCCCCCCCAGGCGCGGCTCATGTTTGAGCCCTCTCCCCTCGCCCCAAAGGGCCGCGCCACCCCAATTACCCCCAGGCGGAACCCTGCCCCTCCGTTCTGCCTGTTTCCCGGCCCGGATCTCGCGGTTTGTCCCTCCCGCAGATCCGGGCCGCCCTTTTTGGCGCATGGACTTGGGCCGCATTGGCGCTTAACCACAGGCGCGCAGATAGAGAGGGAGCGGATATGAGCGATGACCGGTTGATCGTGGGCCTGGATGTGCCCAATGCCATGGCGGGGCTGGAGCTTGCGACCCGGATCGGCGATGCCGTCGGGTTCTACAAGATCGGGCTGGGCATGCTGACCGGTGGCGGGCTGGCTTTGGCCAATGAGTTGAAGCAGGAACACGGCAAACGCATCTTTCTGGACATGAAGCTCTTTGACATCAGCGCCACGGTCGAGGCGGCCGTGCGCGGGCTGGTGCAATTCGATCTGGATTTCCTGACCGTGCATGGCGATCCGCACGTAATCCGCGCCGCCAAGGAAGGGGCCGCGGGGTCAAGCCTGAAGATCCTCGGCGTCACCATCCTGACCTCGCTCGACCGGGCCGATCTGGATGCCTGCCTGATCAAGGATGGCGATATTGCCGATCTGGTGGTCGAACGCGCCGGGCTGGCCTTTGAAGCAGGAGCCGATGGCATCATTGCATCCCCACAGGAAGCCGCCCGCATCCGCGCCCTGCCCGAGGCAGAGGGCCGCCTGATCGTCACCCCCGGCGTGCGCCCCGCCGGGGCCGCCCTGGGCGATCAGAAACGGGTGGCCACGCCTGCGCAGGCAATCGCGGACGGGGCCGATCACATCGTGGTGGCGCGCCCCGTTTGGCAGGCCAAAGATCCAGCCGCCGCCGCGCGCGCCATATTGGACGAAATCTCAGGGGCTTGAGGGCAGCGCTCGTGGGGGCCAGCCCCCACACCCCCGGGATATTTGGGAGCGCAAAGAAGGCAAATTTTAGTAAAATTATTTGTGGTTTTAATGCGTCAATTATCGTTGATATCGCTGTCGAATGTTTTCACCTGACCCTGACGCACGCCCAGAATGCGGCGCAGCGCCAGCCAGGCGATCAATGACATCACGGCGAAGGTCAGCAGCATCACCGGCACTGTTCCGGCGATCAACGCGGCCAGCGGGCCGCCGAACAGCAGGATCAGCGCGATAAGACCCGCGCCGATGCCAAAGCCAAGCAGCACGAAGGACGGCAACAGAACCTCGCCAATGGCCAACACGATGGCCGCCGCCCCCCAGACCCACCATTCGAACCACATCAGCCGCGCCCTTTCAGCATCTGGAACGCCTTGCCAAAGGCATCTGCCGCATCCGCAGGCACGACGATGGTTTGCGTTCCGCTGCCTTGCGCGATTTTGCCAAGCGCTTCGACCTGTTTCAACGCAATCTGATACTGCGCTGCTTCAAGCCCGTTTTCGGCGATAGCGGCCGCGACCGCCCGCGTTGCATAAGCTTCAGCATCGGCAGCGATTTTCCGCGCATCAGCGATTTTCTCGGCCGCATACAGCTCAGCGTCAGCGTTCAACTCAACCGAGCGTTTGGCACCCTCGGCCTCGGTCACCTGCGCCCGGCGCGCCCGCTCGGCGTTCAATTGTTGCAGCATGGCGTCTCGGGTCGCTTGATCCAGATTCACATCCAGCAGCTCAGCCCGCGTCACTTCGATGCCCCAGTCATCGACCGCCTGTTCGACGCTGGTTTTGATCTCCAGGATCAAATTATCACGGTTTGACTGCACCTCATCCAGATCCATTTTACCGATCTCGGCGCGCACGATCCCTGCTACGACGGTGGCAATCGCAGCATCCACATCTCGGATCCGGTAGACGGTCTTTTCGGGTTCAAGAATGCGGTAGAAAACAGAGGTGTCGATCTGCACCAGCACGTTGTCCTTGGTGATCGCGTCCTGTTGTGCATTGGGCAACTGACGCTCAAGGATCGAGATCTTATGCGCCACCCGGTCCAGGAACGGGATGATGAAATTGATCCCCGGCCCCAGCACCGACCGCAGCCGGCCAAAGCGCTCCACGACGAATTTCTGGCTCTGCGGCACGATCCGAATGCCCAGATAGATACTGAGCAGGATAAATCCCGCCAGCAGCAAGATCACGATGTTGCCGCCAAGCAGCCCATCCAAGATGGCTTGAAAATCCATTATGCTATCCTCGTTTTTCATGCGCGTGACTATGCAATGGGAGAAAGAAATGTGCTAGGTCACAAATGGCCCCAATGTGCCCCGGTCTCAACCCCCTGAATGCCCATGCCCGCCTTTTGCCGTGATTGCCTGACCCAGTTTGCCGCCGAAACACGATGCCCCGCCTGCGGGCGGCCTCGGGTTCTGGCCCATCCCGAGCTTTTCGATCTTTCCATCGCGCATATGGATTGCGACGCCTTCTATGCCAGCGTCGAAAAACGCGACAATCCGGATCTGCGCGATAAACCGGTAATCATCGGCGGCGGCAAACGCGGCGTTGTCTCGACCGCCTGCTATATTGCCCGCATCAAGGGCGTAAAATCCGCGATGCCGATGTTTCAGGCGCTGAAGCTCTGCCCCGAGGCGGTGGTCGTGCGCGGCCGGATGGAGGTTTATGTCCAGGTCTCGCGCCAGATCCGCGAAATGATGGAGGAACTGACGCCTGCCATCGAACCGCTCAGCCTGGATGAGGCGTTTCTGGACCTCTCCGGCACCCGGAAACTCCATGGCGTGCCCCCCGCGGTCATGCTGGCGCGGCTGGTGAACCGGATGCAGGACGAATTGGGCATTACCGGCTCGATCGGCCTCAGCCACAACAAGTTTCTGGCCAAGATCGCCTCGGATCTCGACAAGCCGCGCGGCTTTTCGGTGATCGGGGCCGCCGAGACGGTGGATTTTCTCGACCCCAAACCGGTGCGCCTGATCTGGGGTATCGGCGCGGTCGGGCAGGCGGCGCTCGACAAGGCGGGCATTCGCACCTTCGCCGATCTCAAACGCTGGGACAGGCAGGATCTGAGCACCCGTTTCGGCACCATGGGCGATCGGCTCTGGCATCTGGCCCGCGGTCAGGACCGCCGCCGCGTCAGCCGCAATGCCCCGATGAAAAGCCTGTCTTCCGAGACCACGTTTTTCGACGATACCGCCGACCTCGACCTGCTTGACGGCCATATCTGGCGATTGGCGGAAAAGGTCTCGGATAGACTCAAGGCCAAGCGCATCGCGGGCCGGGTCGTGGTGCTGAAACTGAAACGCAGCGATTTCACCGCCATTTCGCGACGCAGATCGCTCGATGATGCAACCCAGATGGCCGACCGCATCTACCGCACCGCGCGCGAGCTGTTCGATCAGGTCAAACATGACAAACCTTACCGGCTGATCGGTGTCGGCGTCGCCGATATGGTGCCCGAGGATCAGGCCGACCGCAGCGGCAACCTGCTCGACCCACAGGAAAGCACCCGGATCGCGGCAGAACGCGCCAGCGACCGCATCCGCGCCAAATTCGGCGCGGATGCTATCGTCAAGGGCCGCTCCCTGCGCTAACCCCAAATTAAGGTTAACGCGCCCCCGTCTTCTTCTTTGCAGAAATACGCGCCCGCCGCAGGTGCCCGCATTCTCAACGGGCCAAGGTTTGCCGGGGTTACTCCGCCGCCACCGGCATCGCGCCGCCTTGGGCACCGATCATCCGGCCCAGAACCCCGGTCAGCACCGCCTTCACATGGCGGAAATTGCCGTTCGGACGGATCAGCGCCTCGTTCATATAGATGCCGCGGTCGATCTCGATCTGGATGGCGTGCCGCCCGCGCGAGGGGTGCCCGTAATGCTGCGCGATATAGGCCCCGGCAAAGGGCGTGTTGCGGCTGACCACCAGGCCAGTGCCCTGAAACGCCGCCTCCAGCGCGTCGACAACATCGGCGCTGGCCGAGGCCCCGAACCGGTCCCCGATCACCACATCGGGGCGCGGCGCACCGGGCGTGCGCGCAACCGCATCCAGCGCATCGCCGGGCATGGAATGAAAATCGAGCAGGATGGCCGTGCCAAATTCCGCCTGCGTCGCCTGCATCAGGCCATCCAGACAAGCGTGATAGGGCCGCCAGACCTGTTCGATACGGTGCTCGGCCTCCTGACGCCGCAGCTTGCCGCGATAGATCAGCCGCCCATTCGCCACCACGCGCGGGATCACGCCCAGGCCGGAACTGACCCGCGGGTTTGACGGCACCCGGTCCAGATCGGCGATCACGGCAGGGTCCAGCTCATCGCAGGATCGGTTGAGGTCAATATAGGCGCGCGGGTATTCGGCGGCCAAGAGAGGCACCCCCATCGCCGGGGCCTCGGCCACCAGCATATCGACAAACGCATCCTCCGATGACCGGATCGTGCGTTCATCCAAAACCGTGCTGCGGGCAAAGCCCCAGGGGTAATGCCGCCCCGAATGCGGCGAGGCCACAATCACCGGTCCAATGCGGGTTTCCGGCATCTCCAGCCGATAGGCGGGGCGGGTTGGTGCGTGTTCTGTCATACCCCGCCATCCTGCGCGATTCTTTACGTCTTCAAAAGCCCTTGAACACCTGCCCGACTCCTTTTATAGACCGCCTACCCAACGTGGCGGTGCCGCGGCTGGCCGTTTAGCGGCTTGTCCGGTTCCCGCAATCAAGGGGGTGATTAGCTCAGCGGTAGAGCACTTCGTTGACATCGAAGGGGTCACTGGTTCGATCCCAGTATCGCCCACCATTTCCGCCCTGTTTTCAAGGGCATAACCCAAAGGCGCATCGCCGCGCCGCGAAAGAGGAGAGGACCGATGAAGGTCAGAAACTCACTCCGCTCGCTCAAGCAGCGTCACCGCGATTGCCGCGTCGTGCGCCGTAAGGGCCGTGTCTATGTGATCAACAAGACGCAACGCCGGTTCAAGGCCCGCCAGGGCTGAGCCATCGGGCCAGATAGTTGTGAAAAAGCACCGCAGAGTCCTCTCTGCGGTGCTTTTTCATTTGCTCGGCCGCGCCGTTAATTGCCGCCCGCCAGCGCCTCGATAAACAGCAGCGCCGTGGTTTGGCGATCCAGGACGCCGGTAACCGACAGCCCGCGCGCCCGCTGATACCGCCGCAACGCCGCGACGATATCGGCCTCGGTCGCATTGCCCGATGGCAGCATACCGATCCGCCGCAGATTATTGGCCGCCAGTTGCAGCTGTGCATTCGACATCTGCCCGATTGCGGGATCGGCGGCCGCCCCTAGCGCATCCAGCCGGTCGCGCGCCTGCTGGGCATACAGACCGTCCGGATACGCATCCAGATATTGCCGATAGGCGCTCACGGTGTCGGCGGCGCTTGCCGCCTGCCAGGCCTGGTTATCGGCCCGAATGAGTTGCAAGGCCGCCCGCGCCTCGGCTTCATGGCGCCCGCCTGGATAGGCATTCAGGTAATCGCGATAAGCCGCAGCGGTGTCGATGCTCTGCGCCTGCTGCCAGGCTTGATTGTCCATCCGAATGGCCGCGATCCGCGCCCGTGCCGCCCCGACATTCGGGCTCTGCGGATAGGCGTTGATGAACTGCCGGTAGGCGGCGATCGTATCGGCGGCCTGCGCATCCTGCCAGGCAGCCGCGTGATTGCCGGCATTGGTCATCGCGTTTAACTGGGCCCGCGCGCTCTGGGCAAAGATCCCGTTGGGATAGCGCCCCAGATAGGCGCGCAGCCCCGCCTCGGTGCCCGCCGCACCGGTCTGTTGCCAATAGGCGCGGTCCTGCGCGGCCTCTATATCGGCCAGACGCTGGCGTGCCAGATTGGCGAACTGACCGTTGGGATAGCGGCTCAGATAGGCCCGCAGCCCAGCCTCGTCATTTCCGCGCCCGGTCTGGTTCCAATAATTGATATCCGCCTGTTCCGCCCGCGCCTCTTCCATCGCGGCAATGCGGTCGCGTGCAAAATCGGAAAATTCGCCATGCGGATAGCGGGCCAGATAGGCGCGCATTCCGGCCTCATCATTGCCTGCCCCGGTCTGTTGCCAATAGGCCCGGTCCTGGGCCAGAATCTGTGCCCGGCGGACATCGCCCTGATCCGACAGGCGCTGTATCTGCGCCGCATCCAGATGGCCGGTGACCGGCAATCCATTGGCCTGCTGCCAGGCCCGAATTGCCCCGCGCGACCCGGGCCCAAAGAGCCCGTCAATGCCGCTGGTGTAATAGGACAGCACCTCCAGATCACGCTGGATATCGCGTTTCTGGTTTCGCGTCAGGCCCAATGCGGCCTCAACCTCTTCTGGCGTCAATTGCGGCTCGGGCGGTTGCAATGCCGCGATCCGGCTGCGCGCCTCGGCGGCGTAATAGCCGTTTGGATACCGGTTCAGATAGGCCTGATAGGCAAAGATATTGTCCAGCCCGACCATTGCCTCCCAATAGGATTGATCGGCGGGCGGAATAACGGGCACCGCAACGGGCGAGGGGATAAAGGGCTCGAACGGCTCGTTCAACGCCACCACGTTCAGCCCCGGCGCGGCCGCAAAGGCATCGCGGATCGGGCGGCCCGGCACCAGCAGATCACGCGACGCAAAGCGCGCCACGGCGGCGGGGTGGCCGGACGCCAGCGTCACGCCTTCGGGCACGTCGATGTTGCCCAGCCCCTCGGACAGTCCCGCACCAGGCGGCACGCCCTGATCCTCTGGCCCCAACAACACGATGGCCCCACCCTCGACCCCGGCGGCGATATCGAGCAACAATTGCACCGGGATACCCGCGCCCGATACGCTGCCCAGATCCTGCGCGCCCGCATCGCGGCCCAGATACCAGGTCAGCCCGCCAAAATTCACGAATCGCCCCGCCAGCACGATGACCAGCCGGTCTTCCTCGCCCGTCGCCGCCAGTTGCGAGACCAATCCGCGCAGCGTTTCGGCATCGGCATCAAAGGCGGAAACAACATCAAACCCGGCCTGATCCAGCGGCTGCAATGCGGTTCCGACATAGCGCGGAGCGCCATAGCTGGTGGTGGCGGATGCGTCCACGCTGCCCACCACCAGCGCCGTATCGGCATATGCTGGCAGGGCAAGGGACACGAAAAACAGGGCCTGAATAAACGATTTCACGCGAAATCCTCCTTTAAAAAGAAGGCGTTCGGGATCATTCGTAGCTGCGGCGATCCTCGATGACTTTGCCGTCATTTGGCAGGGATCCAACAGGAACGATCTCGATTCGCCCCCTCAACTTTAGCGTATCCAGCACGGTTTGTTCATAAACGCTTGCATCGGCAGCGGATGTTTCCAGCTGCACCTGCATCACGTCCATTTCGCCTTCGCGCTCTGCAACCACGCGGGCACGGGAAATATCAGCGTGGCGCGCAACCAGATCGGCCACCTGTTCGGGGCGCACGAACATGCCCTTGATCTTGGTGGTCTGATCGGCCCGGCCCATCCAGCCTTTGATCCGCAAATTGGTGCGGCCACAGGGGCTGATCCCCGGCAGCACGGCAGACAGATCGCCGGTGGCAAAGCGAATGAGCGGATAATCGGGATTGAGCGTGGTCACCACGACCTCGCCTACCTCACCGGGAGCAACCGGATCGCCGGTGCCGGGGCGCACGATCTCGACGATCACGCCCTCATCGACGATCATCCCCTCCACCGCGTCGCTTTCATAGGCAATATTGCCCAGATCGGCGGTGGCATAGTTTTGCAGACAGGCGATGCCGCGATCGGCATATTCCTGACGCAGGCTGGGAAAGAGAGCCCCGCCGCCCACCGCCGCCTTGGTGATCGACAGCTCCAGCCCCATCTGGTCGGCCTTGTCCAGAATCACCTTCAGGAAATCGGGCGTGCCGGCATAGGCGGTGACGCCAATATCATGCGCCGCGCGGGCCTGCAGCTCGGTCTGGCCGGTGCCGGCGGGCAGCACCGTGGCCCCCACCGCGCGCGCGCCGCTTTCAAAGATCATCCCCGCAGGTGTCAGGTGATAGCCAAAACAGTTCTGCACGATGTCACCGGGACCGACGCCCGCGGCATGCAGAAACCGCCCGATGCGCCACCAGTCATCGCTGATATTGCCGGGTTCATAAATCGGCCCGGGGCTTTGAAAGATATGCGCAAAGCCCTGCGCCGCGCCTGCGAAGCCCCCCAAAGGGGCCGCCTTGGCCTGCGCTTTGCCGATCTCGGATTTGCGCAGCACCGGCAACCGGGCCAGCGCGCCCAGATCCGTCACGGCAGAGGCATCCACATCCGCCAGACCGCCCGCGTAGCCCGGCAGCGCCTGCGCGCGGGCAATCTGATCCGGCAAGGCCTTCGCCAGGTCCGCGGCGCGCGCATCGGCGCTGCGGGTTTCAAGCTGGTCAAAAAAATCACTCACGGCACCATCCCTCATCAGCTCAACCACCTTTTGCGACGCCGATAGGACCGGACATCGCGGAAGGATTTGCGCCCCTCCTCGGACATGCCGAGATAGAATTCCTTCACATCCGGGTTTTCGCGCAGCTCCGGCGCGGGGCCGTCCATCACCACCCGGCCGCTCTCAAGGATGTAGCCGTAATGCGCAAATCTCAGCGCCACATTGGTGTTCTGTTCGGCCAACAGGAAGGTCACGCCCTGTTCCTCGTTCAACCGCTTCACGATGCCGAAAATCTGTTCCACCAACTGCGGGGCCAGTCCCATCGACGGCTCATCCAGCAACACGGTTTCCGGCCGGCTCATCAGGGCGCGGCCAATCGCGCACATCTGTTGTTCGCCCCCCGAGGTATAGCCCGCCTGGCTTTTGCGGCGCTCCTTGAGGCGCGGGAAATAGGTATAGACCAGGTCCAGATCGGCCGCGATCGCGCCCTTGCCGCCGGTGGTCGTATAGGCCCCGGTCAACAGGTTTTCCTCGATGGTGAGGTGCTCGAAACAATGCCGGCCTTCCATCACCTGCACGACGCCGCGTTTCACCAGATCGGCGGGATCGGCATGCGCGACATTGTCGCCGCGATACTGGATCGTGCCCTTGGTCACTTCGCCGCGTTCCGAGGCCAAAAGCCCCGAAATGGCCTTCAGCGTCGTGGTCTTGCCAGCCCCGTTGCCACCAAGCAATGCGATGATGCCGCCCTTGGGCACCTTCAGGCTGACGCCTTTCAGAACAAGGATCACGTGATTGTAGATCACCTCGATATTGTTGACCTCAAGCAGGGTCTCTTGATCGGTGGGTGCGGCGTCCAGCATGTCAAATTCTCCGGCCCGTCCAGCAGGCCTTTAGGGTCTTGCGTGGGGTCCCGGCGGCGACGGGCCTGCCGCCGCCGGGGATGTCAGATCGGCCGGCTCAGTTGCAGCGCGGTTCGATGTTGTTTTCCGCGGCGAACATGGCGCTGTCCTCAAGGATCAGCGGCTGGGTCACGGAATCGTCGGGGGCGATGAAGTCGGTCAGCGTCACCCATTCCTGATCGGCCGCGTTCCATTGCTGGATACGGCCCTGGCCGGTGCCACCGTGATCGGCGCAGGACACCGAGAACTCCGGCCCGATGCCCGGCGCGCCCCAGGACGCCATCATGTCCTCGGTGATGTTCAGGTTTTCCATCCCGTCACGCATCATGGCGGCGTCGATCTCGGCCACGCCGTTCATTTCCTGCGCCACGCGCACGGCTTCTGCCGCCAGCATCGCCGCATACATGCCACGGGTATAGAGAACCGAACCCAGGTTCGATCCGTCGCCCGCCGCAAGGCCTGCGTCGATCACGTATTCCTGGATCTCGTCAAACACCGGCATGTCGCCCACGCCGTTCATGTTCAGCGACAGATAGCCATCGGCCGCATCCCCGGCGGGGATCACGTCAGGCTCGGCACCCGACCACCAGTTGCCGATGAACTGATCCATCGGATAGCGGATGTTGGCGGCTTCCTGAACGGCAACCTGGTTCATCACGCCCCAGCCCCACATCAGGACATAATCGGGCTGTTCGCGGCGGATGGTCAGCCACTGGTTGCCCTGCTCCTGACCGGGATGGTCAACGGCCAGCTGCAGCAGTTCGAACCCGTATTGTTCGGACAGCACTTCCAGCGTGCGGATCGGCTCACGACCATAGGCCGAGTTGTGATACAGCAGCGCGATCTTCTGACCTTCCAGCGAACCTTCGTTCTGGCTGAGCAGGTAGTTGATCATCACGCTGGCCGAATCCCAGTAGTTGCCGGGATAGTTGAAGACGTTGCTGAACACGGTGCCGTCAGCGGCCGAGGTGCGGCCATAACCCATCGAGTGGATCGGGATACCGTCGGCGGTTGCGCGCGGGATCAGCTGATAGGTGATGCCGGTGCTGAGCGGCTGATAAACCAGCGCGCCCATGCCCTTGGTCGATTCATAGCATTCGACGCCACGCTCGGTGTTATATGCGGTTTCGCATTCCGGCACGGATGTCATCACGCCGCCGATGCCGCCATCGCGCTGGTTCAGCAGCGTGAAATAATCGGCATAGCCATCGGCAAAGGGAATACCCCCCGCGGCATAAGGCCCGGTGCGGTAGCTGAGCGACGGGAACACAAGTTCGTTCGCCATCGCTGGCCCCGCGGCCATCAGGCCAGCAATGGCCATGGTCAGAAGTTTCTTCATCGGTTAGGTCCTCCCTTGGATTATTCGATGATGTCTTCGTTCGATCGGCCGGCCCCGCCTAATGCGGGAACGGCCACAGTCTCAGTTTCTCCTTGGCCAGCCGCCACAGCTGCGCCAATCCGTGCGGTTCGACGATCAGGAAAAAGATGATCAACGCCCCCACGATGATCAGCTGAATATACGCCACGATATCGGTGGGCCAACCCAGCATGTCGACGCCGAGAATCTTCAGCGCGACAGGCAGCAGCACCAGGAAAGCCGCGCCCGCGAAGGACCCGAAAATCGAGCCCAGCCCGCCAATGATGACCATGAACAGGACCAGGAAGGATTTCGAGATGCCATAAGCCTCGCCGACCTCGACCGCGCCCAGAAATACCGAGAACAGCAAGGCACCCGAAACGCCCACGAAAAACGAGCTGACCGCAAAGGCCGTCAGTTTTGCCTTGAGCGGGTTCACCCCGATGATCTCGGCGGCGATATCCATGTCGCGGATGGCCATCCATTGCCGCCCGACCGAACCCCGCGTCAGATTGCGGGCAACCCAGGCCAACACGATGACAAACCCCAGAACAAAGAGGTATTTCACCCAGACCTCGGCATTGGGGCCGGTCACTGGCACGCCGAACATGAACCGTTCGGGCGCGTTGATCTGACCGGAGGCGGAGTAATTGTAGAACCACGGCACGCGGTTGAAGATCCATACCAGGAAAAACTGCGCCGCCAGCGTCGCCACCGCCAGGTAAAACCCCTTGATCCGCAGGCTGGGCAGGCCAAAGAGCACGCCCACAACCGCCGTGATTAGCCCCGACAACAGCGTCACGGTCACCATGTCCATCCAGACAAAGGCCGTCATCAGCTTGTAGGTCGCATAGGCCCCCACCGCCATGAACCCGCCGGTGCCCAGCGAGACCTGCCCGCAATATCCCGTCAGGATGTTCAGCCCCAGCGCGGCGATGACATAGATCAGAAACGGCAGCAGCAGGGCATTGGCCCAATATTCGTTGATCACAAGCGGGACCACCGCGATGGCCAAGAACAGCACCGCCCAATACCGCCAGCGGTCAAAGGCAATCGGAAAGGTCTGGTTGTCGGCGGCATAGGTGGTCTTGAAATCACCGGCTTCACGGTAAAACATCAGACGATCCCCTCATCATCAAAACTCTGCATGGCCCGGTTGGGCCGCTTGGCATAGCCGGTGTGTTCGCTGTGGCGCACCAGCCAGAGATAGGCAAAAAGACCAAGCCCTGCGCCGATGGCGGCCAGAACCGCGGCCACGGTCATCTGGCCAGTCTCGGTCACATCGGCCGACAGCGCCAGGTATCCAAAGGCCCAGAACCCGGCCCATGCCACGACGTTCAGGATGGCGATGATCTTGCTCATGCCGCTAAACCCTCTCGATTATCTTCTCGCCGAACAGGCCCTGCGGCCGGAACACGAGGAACAAGAGCGCCAGCACATAGGCAAACCAGTTTTCGGTGGCACCGCCGATCATCGGGCCGATCGAGAATTCAAACAAAGCCTCGCCCACACCGATGATCAACCCGCCCACGATGGCACCGGGGATCGAGGTGAACCCGCCCAGCATCAGCACCGGCAGCGCCTTCAGCGCAATCAGGCTGAGAGAGAACTGAACCCCCGATTTCGCGCCCCACATGATGCCCGCCACCAGCGCCACGAAGCCAGCCAGAGACCACACCAGGATCCACACGAAATTCAGCGAGATACCCACCGACAACGCCGCCTGGTGGTCATCGGCCACTGCCCGCATGGCCCGGCCCTGCTTGGTGTATTGCGCGAACGCCACCAACCCGGCCACCAGAACCGCCGCCACGATGGTGGCCACGATATCCAGATTGTCGATGAAGAACCCGTAGCCGAACCAGTTGAACGTCGCCAGGTCAATGGCATCGTTGATACCCTGCGGCAGGCCGACATCCAGCGTGCGGATCTCGGAGCCCCACATCAGATCGCTGACACCTTCCAGCAGATAGGCCAGCCCGATCGTGGCCATAAAGAGGATGATTGGGTCCTGCCCCACCAGATGCTTGAAGATCACCTTCTGCACCAGCCAGGCAAACCCCATCATCACCACCACCGTCAGTGCAATCGCCAACAGCGCCGGCACCTGCCAGCCAAACTCGTGGATCTGGGTGCCGAAGATGGTGTTGATCAGATGCTGGAACGGCACCCGGCCTTCCTGAATGCCGACCAGCGTCATGGCCGCGAAAAGCGCCATCACGCCCTGGGCATAGTTGAAGATGCCCGAGGCCTTGTAGATCAGCACGAAGCCAAGCGCGACAAGGGAATACATCACCCCGGTCATCAGGCCATTCAGCGTGACCTCCATTGCGAAAACCAGTTGTTCAGGCATCTTGCCCCTCCGAAATTCGTGCAGGCCCGATAAAGGTGCCATGGCCGATGTTAATTGTCGTTGTGGGGTCGACGTCACTACCGCCCAGGTCCGATCCCGTGGTCAAGGCGATCAGATAGTACCCCTGTCGTGCCGCTGGCCGGTAGATCAGGAAACGCATCCAGGACAATCCGCCAGCCAGATTCTCAAGCACCATGTCCCCGTCATTATTGACCGCGACCCACGATCCGACACTGGCCTCAATGATCGCGAAGACGGCGTTTCTGTCTTCATCCGTCCAGACCGCCAACCGGTCCCTCACCACGCAACGCGGCCCTTCGGTCACCGACACCATGATCAATGTTCTCGGGTCGACGTAATCGTCCGAATCATTGTAGCCGGCTATCTCTTCCAATCCTTCGCCATCAAAGCCCGCCGCGCCGGTTACAAATGGCAGGCAGCGATCCTCGATCAGCGACGCCACAGTGGCCGGAATGTCGGGGCGCTGGCCCCAGATCAACCATCCACCGGTTAGACCGATCACCAAGCCACCCGCCAGAGCGCCCGCCATGATGCGCCGATCAACCATGCGCACCCGCCCCGGCTTGTGGCCCATGTGTATGCACATGATGTGCACAGGGTGTGTACGCGATGTGTACGGGCGATTGCAGGGCCGGATCAGTCATGGGCCACCCCCAGATAGGCGTCGATCACCTCTTGATTTCCTCGCACCTCGTCCGGCGTTCCGTCACCGATCTTCTTGCCGTAATCCATCACCACGACGCGGTCGGACAGATCCATGACCACACCCATATCGTGCTCGATCAGCGCAATCGTCGTGCCAAATTCGTCATTCACGTCGAGGATGAAGCGGCTCATGTCCTCTTTTTCCTCGACATTCATCCCCGCCATCGGTTCATCCAGCAGCAAAAGCTTGGGCTCGGCCACCAGCGCGCGCGCCAGCTCGACCCGCTTTTTCAGCCCGTAGGGCAGACGCCCCACCGGCGTTTTGCGAATCGCCTGAATCTCAAGAAAATCAATGATTTCCTCGGCCTTGGCGCGGTGCTCCACCTCTTCACGCTGCG
>Ga0316205_10001862_pt1 | contig 24158 bp, 23 predicted proteins | sample 3monthpyrite_MG_FD_204941 | JGI IMG/M metagenome (GOLD analysis project Ga0316205, IMG submission 204941) | Microbial mat bacterial communities from mineral coupon in-situ incubated in ocean water Damariscotta River, Maine, United States -... | ecosystem: Environmental > Aquatic > Marine >... | reverse complement strand
ATCGTTTACATCTTTCATCTATGGATTGGCAGCATGGTTTTTCGCTGCAGCCGGATAACATTAACCTGCAGATAGTACCGGGTTATGACATGGTACTGAAGATTACGCCGGACAGAGCAGGAGAGTACGGTGTGATTTGTAACGAATATTGCGGTATTGGCCACCATACTATGGTGGGCAAGATCTATGTGGAGGATAAATAGTCATGGCAGAATTTCGCGTATGCCCCGATTCCGGGTTTTATTTTCACAAGTCTGCAGAAAGCCTGATGAAGGTCAATGCCGTTGCTGGTATTGTTGCATTGTTGATTGCTGGTGTATTGGCCATTGGCGTCGTACTGACTCGTTGGCAAGAGGTTCATCTGCTACCTGCTGATATGTTTTACATGGTACTGACTGCGCATGGGATTAATGCCTTAATCTTCTGGATTATTTTCTTCGAGATGGCTATTTTACATTTTGCTTCGTCGACTTTGTTGCGATGCCGTTTGGCCACACCTCGATGGGCGTGGGCCGGCTTCTTCCTGATGCTGGTTGGCGCTATCATGAATAATGTTGCCGTTTTCAGTGGTCAGTCCAGTGTCATGATGACTTCGTATGTTCCCATGCAGGCTGAACCACATTTCTATCTCGGTCTCATTCTATTTGCAGTGGGCGCACTCATTCAAGTATTTGTATTTTTTGGGACACTGGTGGTGGCAAACCAGGAAAAAACCTATGATGGTTCAGTTCCACTAGTAACCTTCGGTGCAATTACTGCGGCAATTATTGCAGTGTTCACTATCGCCTCCGGGGCTATCATCCTTATTCCGACTTTTCTTTGGTCTGTCGGTTATGTCAGTCATATCGATGCAGAAATGTATCGTATTATCTGGTGGGGTATGGGGCATTCATCGCAACAGATTAATGTTGCTGCTCACGTGTCTGTCTGGTACCTGATTGCTGGCGTTCTATTTGGTGCGAGGCCAATGTCTGAAAAAGTTAGTCGTTTTGCCTTTTTACTTTATATTTTATTTTTACAATTGGCCTCGGCACATCATATTCTGGTTGACCCGGGTATCAGTTCGGAGTGGAAGATATTTAACACCAGTTACGCTATGTATCTGGCGGTACTAGCCAGTATGATTCATGGTTTAACGGTCCCAGGTTCCATTGAAGTTGCGCAACGTCGAAAAGGTCTGAACAAAGGATTATTCGAATGGTTACGTAAGGCCCCGTGGGGTAACCCCGTATTTTCCGCTATGTTCATCTCTTTGGTGACGTTTGGATTTATTGGTGGCATTACTGGTGTAGTAATGGGTACCGAGCAGATTAACCTGATTATCCATAACACCATTTATGTACCCGCGCATTTCCATGCGACAGTGGTGACGGGCACAACGTTGACGTTTATGGCATTGACCTATTTATTGATTCCAGTGCTGTTTCGCCGGCAAATGATCCTCCCATGGATGGCCAGACTACAGCCTTATGTATTTGGTGGGGGCATGACTATTCTTATCCTGTTTATGTTGGGTGCAGGTACGCTAGGTGTATCCCGTCGTCATTGGGATATGGATTTTACTGGTGCTATAATGACATTTGAATATCCGGCAATCGCCTACACATTGATGGCAGTTGGTGCAATTGGTGGCCTGCTTGCTATCGTTGGTGGTGCTATGTTTTTGACCGTATCCGTTGGTTCATTACTATTTGGTAAAAAACTTGAACCATCTGCAGGTATTTTAGAGAGTTTCATTGGCAAGGCACTTAATGCATCAGTCTACACTACTAACAAGCCTGAGGTTCTACCTATGGCGCCCCAGCTGGAAGAAGAACATAATGGGAAATCTTTTGAAGCACCTGGTACCTTTGCGTTGGCATTGTTGCTGTTGGTGACTTTTGTAGTGTACTATTTCATCAACTGGAAGTATCTGGCTTCCGTCTGGCCGTTAGGCTAGATTTTATCAAAGGAACGGGCGGGATTTCCCGCCCGTTTTTTTTGCCCAGGAAGGGCTTATTTCGCGGAGTCCACGGATGGGCGAGAGCGATTTTGCCCACGAAGGGCGAGAGCGATTTCATATAAACTAAGCATTTTAGCCCGGTAAGCTTCATGATGTCCTGAAAGCAGGCTATTAATTTTGAGCAAAGAAGCTATTATCAATGCGTCAACTATTTGTATATATTGTGCTAATTTTTGGTTTGCTTTTTTCAATGCTGCTCGCTGCTGAGTCACAACCAAAATCACAGGGTTCGATCCAAAAATTTCAGTATAAAAAAGCACTAGAGGAAAGTCAGAATGCCATAGGGAATCGACTTTCTGACTTTCGCTTGACTGATGCATCAGGTAAGGGGATAACACTGCATGAACTTCATGGTAAGCCATTAGTTTTAAGTTTGATTTATACCAGTTGTTACCAAATTTGTCCGATGACCACTCGGCATTTGTCAACCGTAGTAGAAAAGGCCAGAAAGACACTGGGAAAGGATAAGTTTTCCGTGGCGCTATTGGGTTTTGACAGCCAGTTTGACAATCCTCAGGCAATGAAAAATTTTGCAAAAAAGCAAGGTATAGACGAGGCAGATTGGTATTTACTTAGTGCTGACGCTGAGACTATTGCAGCACTGAGTAAAGAGCTGGGCTTTCTTTTCTTTACTTCACCTAATGGATTTGATCATGTGGTACAGGCGACGGTTGTCGATGCTGATGGACTGATATACAGGCAAGTCTATGGCGAGGTCTTTGACACACCTTTGTTGGTAGAGCCTTTAAAAGAACTCGTGTTAGGGCGGCCACAGCCTAACCAGACATTGCTCTCGGATCTGATTAACAAGGTACGTTTTTTTTGTACCAACTATGATCCAGCCAGCGACTCCTATCATTTTGACTACTCGTTATTTATTGGTATGATCATTGGCGCGCTCATTATTTTTTTAGTGGTTATGTTCCTGGTACGGGAATATCGTCATGGTAAGCGCCCAAACCAAACTTGACGGCAATTATTTTATATTTAGCTATTTTCATTAGAATATTGATGTCATTGTTTCTTCATACTTTCCGGGTAAATCTTACAGGAAGCAGTTATTGAGATACATTAATCCGATCAAGCGAGCTTATCTGGGTATTGAAGCCTGGTTTAATATTGCCTTCGGTTCTGAGTGCAATCCACTGTACAATCTGGGAAGACTAGCCTTTTTCTTCTTCTGGATTGTGTTCATCAGTGGCTTGTATCTATTTATCTTTTTTGACACCAGCATTTCAGGAGCCTATGCCTCTGTAGAATATATGACGCATGAGCAATGGTATATCGGCGGCGTTATGCGCAGTTTGCATCGGTATGCATCGGATGCTGCAGTTATTGTAATTCTATTGCATATGCTTCGTGAGTTTGCATTGGGTCGATACAAAGGGTTCCGCTGGTTTTCCTGGGTTACTGGGGTGCCAACACTATGGTTTGTTATTACCCTCGGTATAACCGGCTACTGGTTGGTATGGGATGAGCTTGGTCTGTATGTGGCTATGTTGTCATCGCAGCTGATTGATGTATTACCTTTCATACCGGGTTCAATGGCACGAAATTTTGTTGGTGAGCAACTCTCGGATCGGTTCTTTACGTTAATGGCCTTTTTGCATTTTTTGGGGCAGCCACTGCTCCTGATCTTTGCTCTCTGGATTCATGTTAAACGTTTGTCTCTTGTTAAAATTAGTGCCCCCAAAGGTTTGGCTATCGGTAGTTTTATTGCCTTGTTGGCCCTGTCGCTGGTGGCGCCGGCAGTCAGTCATAAGCCAGCAGAGATGGGGCAGGTCACGGCAGTACTGAACCTGGATTGGTTCTACCTTAATGTTTACCCGTTGATAGATAATATTACTGCGGGTTGGACCTGGGTATTAACCCTAAGTATTACTTTATTCCTGATGTTGCTACCCTGGTTGCCGCCGAAAAAAACTGGGCCTGCTGCTGAGGTACATCTGGATCATTGTAATGGTTGTGAACAATGTGCCGAAGATTGCCCGTATGATGCCATCAGTGTTCAGGCTCGAACCGATGGTGCTAAATTTGAGAATGAAGTCAAAGTTAATACCCACCTTTGTGCAGCCTGTGGCATTTGTGTGGGGTCCTGTCCTTCCTCGAATCCTTTCCGGCAAAAAAACGAATTATTGGTAACGGGTATCGATATGCCTCAAATGCCGATTAACGAAGTTCGTGATCGTGTGAATGAGGCCATTGCAAAAATTAAGGGTGATAGCAAAATCATTGTTCTAGGTTGTGAGAACGCGCTGGATTTTTCTCGTATTGAAGCGCCTGATTTACAGGTGGTCAGTCTTTTTTGTATTGGTATGATGCCAGCTACACTTGTGGAATATGCATTAGCGAATGGTGTAGACGGTGTGTTTATTACCGGTTGCCGTACGGGCGATTGTTACTACCGTTACGGTAATGTCTGGATGGATCAACGTTTTGATGGCAGTCGTCAGCCGATTCTTCGCCAGCGTGCTGATCGGGCACGTATCAAAGTATTTCGTGCAGCAGCAACCGATAGTAAAAGCCTGTATCAGGAGCTTACTGAATTTCAAAACCATATTAAGAAGCTGAATAATGAAGAAGGGGCTGCGCAGCCTGAGTCTGCGCATGAATAAAGTACTGCGATATGGATTACAGGTGTTTAATTACACGTTATTCATAGGGGTAGTGTGGTATTTTTCCATTAAACCTCCGTACCATCAACTAGAAGATAATGAGGCAGTTATTACACTGTCATTTGCACATGCGACAAAAATTCGTGGAGCTTGTAGGCAATTGACTCAGGAAGAGCTTATGAAACTGGCTCCTAATATGCGATTATCAGTGGATTGCCCGCGTGAGCGATCAACTCTCATGCTTGAACTCTACCTCGACGGTAAATTACTTACCAAAGCTGAGGTGGAGCCACCGGGGATCCATAACGACCAGAGTATAAATCTGTTTCAGCGTAGTAAGGTGAGTGCTGGTGAGCATCAATTACGGGTGTGGATGAATGATGACGTGAATGTAAAAGGTCCCACTTATCAATATGAACAGACAATCATATTAAAACCTGAGCAACAGTTATTGGTTAATTTTGATGCAAGCTCTGGTGGTTTCTTTACCCATTAATTTTATTTTCAAATATAGACTATATAAAAGGTCAGTAAGTAATATGGAAAAAACAGGTAACACCAGCAACGCCATTATTGACAGTTTCATGCTCAATATGCCTGAAGGTCGGGTGCGTCGAGTGACGATAGGATGGTTGTTGTTATCGCTGGGTGCGCTAGTGATTGGAGGATTGTTCTCTGTTCTGATTGTACTTTCGCGTACGCCGTATTTCCAGGAGATCATTCCGTGGGCGGATTTTTTTCATACTGCGTTGGTAGTACATGTTGATTTGACCGTGCTGGTCTGGTTTCTCGGTTTTGCTGGCGTGCTCTGGAGTCTTAACAGTAGTGTGCGCTGTCTTCAATGCGCCTGGGTGGGCCTGATTCTATGTGTTGTAGGGACAATTGTGATTACGCTTGCACCGTTTCTCGGTGCCGCTCAACCATTAATGAATAATTATGTGCCGGTATTGCAGCATCCCCTGTTTTTATATGGGTTAGGATTATTTGGTGTTGGTTTTTTGGTGCTTGTATTAAATGGTCTGTTTTTTTCCCATGCAGTCGGGTCTACGATGAGTGGGGAGGGCGCGCTTCGCTTTGGTCTGTATACTGCACTGATAGCAGGATTCATATCTATTATTGTACTGATTCTTTCTTATATTGATATGCCTGTATTTGCAACTGGCGCTTATTTTTACGAATTGTTGTTTTGGGGAGCAGGGCATACCCTGCAGTTTATGCATGTTCAGCTGATGCTCCTCAGCTGGTTATGGATGACAACGGTTGCAGGTGTTGGTCTGAAATTGTCGCCACGTGCAGCTTTGATAATATTTGCAATTGGTTTAATGCCCGTCATACTGACGCCATTTGTATACCTGGTGTTTGATCTGGGGGCAACAATACATAAGGAAACTATTTCCTTGCTCATGCAGTATGGAGGTGGTTTGGCAGCCTTGCCTATTGGCTTAATTATTACTTTTGGGCTTTTGAATAAAAAACGTCGTAACTTTAACATTGGTCCAGAATTTAATGCGCTTGTGTTTTCTATGCTGTTATTTGGTGTTGGTGGTGTAATTGGTTTTATGATCAGTGGTAGTAATGTTACGGTACCCGCGCATTATCATGGCTCTATAGTAGCCGTCACATTGGCATATATGGGGATTACATTTCATATCCTCCCACGTCTTGGATTTAGACCCATTGTTGGAAAAGCGGCGACATGGCAGCCAGTTGTTTATGCTTGTGGTCAGCTAATGCATATCATTGGTCTCGTTTTGTCTGGTGGTTATGGCGTGCAACGAAAGACCGCTGGTCTTAATCAAGGTTTGGATAATTTAGAGCGCATTATTGGTATGGGAATAATGGGGTTGGGAGGGTTAATAGCAGTTATCGGCGGAATAATGTTTCTGGTGATCGTGTTTAAGTCAATGTGGCCTAATAAAGAAGATCAGCGATCATAATGCTAAATTCTACAGATAAGTATTTCGTAGAAATGTACAATTTATGGAAAGTGAAAAAATAAGTTAATCAGAAACTCATCCACGAGGTGGGTGCGTTACCATCTAGGCTTTGGTTTCCAGCGCCGTTCTATCGTCTACTTCCATGTTGGCGTCCTGGCAATGACTAGTTAATCAGTAATCCCCTAAATATAAATGATATATGGGCAATGTTTTATTTCGCGGGTGCCTGGCTTTGGGCTGAGGACGGAGTACTAGATTTTTCCATTGGTTTAATTCGAACATCTTCGATCACCTTAGTGGGTTCTGGCTTCTCAAATATTGTCTGAATTAAACTGAATGAAGATATAGATAGTATTGTTATGATGACAAGGAAAACCAGGGATCGATTAGGGAGTCGTTTACCCATTCTGATCTCGATAGTGTTGAGTATGTAGTCAGAGATACCATAAAGTAACAATGCTGCAATGGTGTAATAGATAAATTCCATAGTAATACTCTTATGAGCCTGTGTTATTTAGTATAAATATGAAAGGACATAACGTAGATTGAGACACCACTAATGGAAACATAAAGCCATATAGGTAGTGTCCATCGGGCTATTCGTTTATGTGAGCTAAATTTTTTCGCTAAAGCAAATCCTGCGGTAATCAGTACTAGTGGGAACACAATGGCAGCGAGTATTACATGTGATCCTAGCAGTGTAAAATACACATAGCGCACATTGCCTTGCCCGGCAAACGGTATGTAGCCAACTTTGGCATGATAATAGAGATAGAAAATCATGAATATTGTTGATACCGCAAGTGCGGCTATCATACAGGCCTTGTGGGCTGTTTTATTATTTTTGCGGATATTGAAATAGCCAATACTAACCAGAGATGCGGATAGTGTATTGAGTATAGCGAGTGCGTGCGGAATGTAGTGAATAATATCCAAGGTTGTTATTCAATATATAAATGTTTATTGAGTTACATTATGTAATTATGGCGCAGGCTATTACAACCAAATGAAAGATCCGATATGGCAATATAATAGCATACTCTAGGTCCTGCATTGCAAGTGATAATATTATGTTTGCTTCACTATTTTCTCTATGATTTAAACACTATGGGCACTGATACTACCTGAATAGCTCATGAATTTTTTGGTATTGGTCTATGATGGTTTCTGCTTGGTGGGGAGGTGAAAAAGACGCGACAATCCTCATCTGGGGGTCTACCAGAAAAATAGAGCTTGTATGACTCATCAGGTAGTCGCCAGGAGTGCTAGCGGCTTCTTTGATATAGGCGGCAGAAAATTGTCTGGAAAAATCGATTAGATTTTTATCAAACCCAGTCACTGCAGTGAACTCCTGGCTAAAATATGATATGTACTTAGCCAGCATTTCCGGTTTATCCCGTTCAGGGTCGATGGATACAAAAACGACTTGCATATCTGATGCGGTTTTTGAGTTTTTCTTTAATTCATTGTTTATTTGTTTCAGTGTGGTCAGTGTCGTTGGGCAAATGTCGGGACAATAAGTGTAACCAAAGAATAAAAAACTCCATTTTCCTTTTAAATTATTTTCTGTATAGGGTTGCCCATTTTGATCGGTGAGCGAGAAGGGTTGTATAGGAACTGCTTGTGGGCGCAATACAGCGATTAGATCCTTTGGTACAGTCTTTTGGGAGGGTGACTGGATTAAATAAATTATTAGAATAAGAATAATGAATGAAATAAAAAGGATTACTGTTCCTATCGGGAATTCTTTTTTAGTGTTCATGTGCGTGCAGCCTCTATTATTTTGATCTTCGCCATTCTCTAGTAAACCACCAGGTAAAAGTCACGGCCATGATGATGTTGATGGCGATTCCAAGCATAAAAAATGCGGATAAGCCTCTGGTGTCATCGGTCACCGACTTTTTTCCGGCAGTTTTTTTTTGTCGTAATGGTGAGCTCTGATTTGAGCTCTGTGTTTCAATATTATTAACCGAGGTTGTTGACTTCATGGCGGTTTCCTCAGCCATTTTTTTGTCTGAGTATGCCGAGACGGGTATAAGGAGTCCTACCAGGGACAGGCTGATTATCATGAGATATATCAGGGGTTGCCGTTGGGTGTTCGAATCGTATATTTCCATAGGGTGGAGGATAGCATTTTGCCATTCTTTTTTCTGCAGAGAATGAAGATAGTTTCTCTTGATTCTATTTCTTGTGTTTGATGGAATCCCGGTGGTATTCTGCTATAAGTTTATATAGTGCAGAGGTTGCTTTATGAGAACAAGTTTTTCTATTGTACTGGCATTGTCTCTGATTCCAGGGGTTTTTGGATCGGGGATTTGCTTGGCAGAGAAGTCGGCGGTTAATAAGCAGAATATCTTTTCAGGGTATTATTCTAGAGAGGGGAATGACGGAAAGATGGCGCAATCCTCAGGCAATAGTCATTATGTGAAATTCTACCCTGAGAATAGAATAATCAGATTGTATATTCCATATCCATACTCTAAAACCGTAAAATCGGATGCTATTAAACATGTTTTTCTCACAGCTGTAAAAAAGTCTACGGGAAGTGCTTATATTAGGGGTAAATTTGGTGTTATGGACGAACAAATTGTGGCTCATCTCGATACATTTCATTGGGTAGATGATCAAGTCATGTACGATTGTGGTAAATCAGCACCTTGTGAAGTCGTGTTCGATGATAGTTCCATGACCGTAATCAAGCCTGGTATCGTCATGGATCATAAAATCCTGTACGAACTTGTGCGTGACTAGTGAGAGTAACGAGATTATTTGGAATGTTAGTGTTTTGGCATTGGAATAGTCGTGAATATATATAATAAACGGGGAGTAACGTGTTGAAATCGGGTAAGTAAGTGTTAATTTGTATGTTATCCGGTATGTATGAAAGACGGTCCGCCTGCATTTTATGCTGAGATTGTATAACGACTATATTTGAAATTTGTGTTTTCTGTTATTGATTTAAATCAATGTTATGTTCTACATCAGGTTTAATATTAGAATTCTCTGGATTAGCAACAGAGTAACGAATTGGCAAATAATTTAAAATTATATTGTAATTTCATAGTCTTATTTTCTATATTGCTTCTGAGCAATTATGTAATGGCTAAGGGGTTACAAGATCATTTTTCAGTGATCAAGAATTTTTTTCCTGATGCCAAAACGATTGGTGCATTGGAAGGTGACCCGCTGTCTGCGGAAGTGTCAAATGGCTCCCGTGTTCTAGGGTATGTTTATTATACGGATGACATCATTAAAATGCCGGCCTATTCGGGTAAGCCTATTAGTACCCTGGTGGGGTTTGATGTAAATGGAAAAATTACCGGATTAAAAATTGTCCATCATGAAGAACCCATTCTGGTTATAGGTATTTCCGATGCTGATTTACAAGGCTTTATTAATCAATACTCAAATAAATATGTAAATGACAAAATAAAAATAGGTGGCAGGGACAGGGATGGATATCAAACAATCGATGCTATCAGTGGTGCTACCATTACGGTTATGGTGCTGAATGCTACCATCAATCAGTCCATGCGCAAGGTGGCTAATGCGAGGGGTTTATTAAGCGCTGATGGAAAAATTGTTTTGCTGCAGGAAGCGTTTGATACTGAACCGGTGTGGGTATACGTTTGGCGTGAAAAGGTTTTTCAGATAGTCATATTGATGATTGGGTTAACGGTGTTAATGTTGATCTTGATTATGCAAGATTGGTTAGCGAAGCATCCAAAGTTTCTGATCTATTTACGTACCGGCTTCCTTGTTTATACAGTAGTCTTTATTGGTTGGTATTCGCTGGCACAACTTTCTATAGTCAATGTATTAACCTTTATCAGTTCATTTGTTCATGGATTTAGTTGGGATAATTACCTGATAGACCCGATTATGTTTTTGTTGTGGGGTTTTGTTGCTGTTACTATTTTATTATGGGGCAGAGGTGTTTATTGTGGCTGGCTTTGTCCTTTTGGTGCCATGCAGGAATTAGTCTTTCGTGTTGGTGAGTATTTCAAGTTACCAACATTCGAATTCCCCGAAATGGTACATGAGCGTTTGTGGGCCATTAAATATATTATATTGTTGGCGCTATTTGCTGTTTCCATGCAGTCGCTCGTGATGGCTGAGCAATTAGCGGAAGTTGAGCCGTTTAAAACAGCGATAACTCTGCATTTTGCAAGGGAGTGGAGTTATGTTTTGTATGCTGGTGGTTTGCTGATTATATCTGCATTTAACCGCAAGTTTTTCTGTCGATATATTTGTCCCCTGGGTGCAGCCCTTACCTTTCCGTCTAAATTCCGTATTTTTGAATGGCTACGTCGTTACAAAGAATGTGGCCGACCTTGTCAGATCTGTCGTCATGAATGTGAGGTCCGTGCTATTCGTTCAACCGGTGAAATTAATGCTAATGAATGTCACTATTGTCTTGATTGCCAGGTTACCTACTGGAATGCTTATAAATGTCCTCCCGTAGCAGAAAAGCGTAAAAAGCTTGAAAAATATGAAAAACGAAAAAAGTTAAGCAGTATTAATTCAGGGTCTGAATGAAGTCATTTAAAGCTGATGTAGTGATTTGTATTATAGAATTATTGTCAAATAGAGATTTACTTGATTTGCATCATGGATTTTGCAGTAAATCTATCCTAGGTTATAAAACTTGATAAGTTTCGTGACAAGCTTACATAAGGAAGCGACTATGAAATATAAAAGATTAGTAATGACGGGTATTGTATTGGCAGGAGCTTTGTCTAGTACATCTCTTTACGCTGCTGCTGGTGAACACCCTGATACACCGGAAGAAGAAATGCGTTACAAAGGTGCGCCTATCCCTATTGACCCTGAGAGCGCCAAGATGCAGCTTTCACCTAAGGGGCCGCCAATAACGACAGCAGAGTTTTCTCGTGCCAAGAAAATTTTCTTCGAGCGTTGTGCAGGTTGTCATGGTGTTTTACGTAAAGGGGCGACGGGTAAGCCGCTTACGACAGATATTACCTTACCGAAAGGAACAGCGTATCTTAAGGCCTTTATTGGTTACGGTTCACCTGGTGGTATGCCTAACTTCGGTTCTTCAGGCGAGCTGTCAGAATCCGACGTTGATTTAATGGCGCGGTATTTACAACATGAGCCTCCAGTGCCTCCTGAATTTGGTATGAAAGAAATCAAGGGTAGCTGGAAAGTAATTATTCCGGTTGACAAGCGTCCCAAAAAACCAATGAACAAATATAACCTGAAGAATATCTTCTCGGTTACATTACGTGATTCAGGTGAAGTAGCCATCATCGATGGTGATAGCAAGAAAATCATCAATATTGTTAAAACGGGTTATGCCGTTCATATTTCACGTATGTCAACATCAGGCCGTTATCTGTATGTCATCGGTCGTGATGCCAAGATCAATCTCATTGACCTGTGGATGAAGAAACCTGACAACGTTGCTGAGATCAAGGTGGGTATGGAGGCGCGTTCAGTTGAAACCTCCAAATACAAAGGCTACGAAGATAGATATGCGATTGCAGGTTCTTACTGGCCACCACAATATACCATCATGAAAGGGGACACTCTGGAACCACTAAAAATTGTGGCAACGCGTGGTATGACTGTTGACACACAGGAATACCATCCAGAACCTCGTGTTGCTGCAATTGTTGCCTCACATGAAAAACCGGAATTCATTGTGAACGTAAAGGAAACTGGCAAGATTCTGATGGTAAACTATTCTGATTTAGATAACCTTCAGGTAACTACGGTTAATGCAGCGCGTTATTTGCATGATGGTGGTTGGGATTCAACACAACGTTACTTCCTGACAGCGGCTAATAAATCTAACAAAATTGCAGTAGTAGATTCCAAAACGTCAAAACTGGCTGCTTTAGTTGATGTTGGCAAGATTCCTCATCCTGGGCGAGGTGCAAACTTTAAGGATCCTAAATATGGTCCTGTGTGGGCAACCAGTCACTTAGGTGATGAAACTATTGTTCTTATCGGTACAGATCCTAAAGGTCACAAGAAGAATGCCTGGAAAGTGGTACGCACCTTAAAAGGCCAGGGTGGAGGTTCGCTGTTTATAAAAACCCATCCCAAGTCTCATTACTTATATGTTGATACACCTTTGAACCCGGATACCAAGATAAGCCAATCCGTTGCAGTATTTGATCTCAATAATATTGACAAACCATACAAGGTTTTGCCAATTGCTGATTGGGCTAAGTTAGGTGAAGGACCAAAACGAATTGTGCAGCCTGAATTCAATACCAAAGGTGATGAAGTCTGGTTCTCAGTGTGGAGTGGTGCAAAACAAGAGTCTGCAATTGTTGTTATTGATGATAAAACCTTGAAATTGAAAAAAGTGATCAAGGATAAGCGTCTGATAACGCCAACGGGTAAGTTTAATGTGTATAACACCATGCATGATATTTACTAAGGCTGAACTCAAATAAAAACTTGATTGGACGGGGAGTTTTCCCGTCCAATCATATACATTGTAATCCAGAGAGCAATACAATGAAAAAATCAGCAAAAGTATATTTGGTAGGTGCTGGCCCTGGAGATCCTGAGTTATTAACTGTTAAAGCTTTTCGTCTGTTGCAGAATGCCGACGTTGTTATTTATGACCGCTTGGTATCCGAAGCCATTCTGGAGCAGATCCCATCCGGCGTCAGCCGTATTTATGTAGGTAAAAAATCGGGTAATCATACTCTAGCTCAAGATGAGATCAATCACCTGTTAGTTAGTCTCGCTGACGGGAATCGTATGATAGTACGTTTAAAAGGAGGGGATCCTTTTGTCTTTGGTCGTGGTAGTGAAGAAGCCTTGCTCTTGGCAAAACAAGGTATAGAGTTTGAAGTTGTACCCGGCATAACTGCGGCTTCGGCCTGTACAACTTATGCGGGCATACCTCTGACGCATAGGGGGCTAGCACAGGGTGTGCAGATAGTTACTGGGCATAGTCAAGCAGACCATACCCTTGAGCTGGATTGGAAAACACTGGCCGATGACAATAAAACCATCGTTATTTATATGGGGTTGGCCAATATTGACTTGATTAGTAGAAAACTCATTGATGCGGGGCTGGATTCAGATACACCTGCTGCTGCAATCCAGAATGGTACCACTGCACGTCAACAACGGTTGTTATCGACTCTATCCATGTTGTCTGCTGATACTAATAAAATGATGCTACAGCCGCCTGTTATTTTCGTAATTGGCAAGGTTGTATCACTTGCTAATTCGCTTGACTGGTTTACTACCAATGAAGCCATCGGCAATTATTTTTCAGACAGGAGTCAAACAGTGCATGGTTAGCCGAAATGCAGGTAAGTTAAGGCAACACCTGTTAATCGTTTTGCTGCTACTGTTTTATTATTCAGCTTTTACTACTGATGTCTATGCTGATGATTTTCCCATGATATCCAAGCAACGACGCATAGAATTACATAACCTGCTTATACAGGATTGTGGTTCCTGTCATGGTATGACAATGAAAGGTGGGTTAGGGCCGGCATTAACCCCTGAAGTACTGAAAAACAAATCGCGCCAGATGATTGAGGTAGCAATATTGCAAGGTCGTCCCGGTACACCCATGCCACCTTGGAATATACTATTAAGTAAAGATGAGGTACGTTGGTTGGTAGATACATTGTACTCTGGCATAACACCATGAATATATTATTCAAATCTATCTTATTGGTTTGTTTGTTTAATTTGTTGGCGGCCTGTGTCAGCCTGCGTGGTACCGGTGACCTGGGAGTGGTGATTGAACGCGCTACTGGTAGCGTTCAAATAGTAGAAACGACTAATGCGACGATTCTAAAACGTGTAGAAAACTTGGGGGACTTATCCCATGCTTCGATCGTGTATTCACGGGATCAACGTTATGCTTATGTGTTTGGCAGAGATGGTGGTTTAAGCAAGATAGATATTCTCAAAGGGAATATTGATCATCGTATTATTCAATCAGGTAACAGCATCGGTGGTGCTATTTCACAAGATGGAAAACTGGTTGCTGTTTCTAATTATAAACCGGGCGGTGTTAAAGTTTTTGACTCAAATACGCTTGATTTGGTTGCCGATATCCCCGCTGTGTATGGCGATGGCAAGCAACTATCGAAAGTAGTCGGCCTGGTTGATGCACCTGGCCAACGTTTTGTATTTTCATTGTATGATGCGGGCGAGATCTGGCTGGCTGATTTAAGTCAAGGAAAGACGGAAATAACCCGCTTTAAAAATATTGGACGCCAGCCTTATGATGGTCTGATTACGCCCGATGGTCGTTACTATATAGCAGGCTTGTTTGGTGAAGACGGTTTGGCTGTATTGGATTTATGGCATCCTGAAAAGGGCGTGAATCGTATTCTTGATGATTATGGTCGTGGCAGTAAAAAAATGCCAGTTTATAAAATGCCACATTTGGAAGGCTGGGCAATGACAGAAGATTATGCCTTCTTGCCGGCCGTTGGTCGCAATGAAGTTCTGGTAGTGAATCGTCGTAACTGGAAGCAGCTTGCTTCAATTTCAGTTCATGGTCAGCCAGTATTTGTTATGGCGCGTCCAGATGGCCGACAAGTCTGGGTCAATTTTGCCTATCCCCGTAATGATACGGTACAGGTAATTGATACGGAGCAATTGCAGATTACTAAAACGCTTAAACCAGGGAAGGCAGTGTTGCATATGGAGTTTACTCCACGTGGAGAGCATGTCTGGGTTTCGGCGCGAGATGAAGGGAAAGTAACGGTTTATGATACGGATAGCTTCAATGCCATCGCGACATTGCCCATGACTAAGCCTAGTGGTATTTTTTTTACAAGCCGTGCGCACCGGATAGGTTTATAAGTTAGCAGGATTTATTTGATGAAAGCGAATGCGAACATGGATACTCAATTAAATAAACGTCAGCTAGATAGTCTGGAAAAGCATTTATTAAATGATTATCAACATGGTTTTCCATTGGTTTCTCGCCCCTATCAGATGATTGCAGAAAAGCTGGGTACCAGTGAGGATGTGATTATTAATTCTCTGAAACAACTCCAGGAACAGGGGTTTATCAGCCGTGTGGGTGCTGTATTTCGTGCTAATAGCATTGGAGCCAGCACCTTGGCTGCGATGGTGGTGCCAGAGAGTGAACTGGAAGATGTTGCAGCAATGGTCAGTGGTTATAGTGAGGTCAATCATAATTATCAGCGTGACCATCATTATAACTTGTGGTTTGTGGTGACTGCCGAAGACGATCTGGCATTAAATAACGTGCTTGATGAGATAGAGCATCATAGTGGTTACCCCGTGATGTATTTACCCATGCTGGAAGATTATCATATAGATCTGGGGTTTGATCTGCAATGGACATGAAAGTCAGATATCGACAGCCACTTTTGCCAGAACGGGCTATACTTGATGAGCGTGATCAGGCATTAATTACATTAGTCCAAACGGGTTTACCTATTAGCGCAAGGCCCTACATGGATTTGGGGAAAAAGCTTGGTATGGGTGAAAGTGAAGTTATTGCTCGCATTAATCAATTAAAAAAATCAAAAGTGATTAAACGCTTTGGTATCGTGGTACGTCACCATGAACTGGGGTATCGTGCCAATGGTATGACTGTTTGGAACATTCCTGATGAAACAGTTAGTGAACTGGGTTCATGCATGGGGCAGTTTGATTTTGTGACCTTGTGTTATCGTCGTCCTCGCCGGTTGCCTGACTGGCCCTATAACCTGTTTACCATGATTCACGGGCTAAACCAGGACGATGTACTGACAAATATTCAGTTATTAATTGAACGTTGTGGCCTGAGTGAAATAGAACACGAAGTTTTATTTAGTACACGCCGTTTTAAACAGCGTGGCGCGATTTATCGTGAAATAAATACTAACTCGAAGGTAAGTTGACCGATGGATGATCTTGATCGGAAAATTATTAATGTATTGCAGGAAGGCTTTCCTTTAACTGCTGAACCTTATGCCGATGTCGCCACGCAACTCGGCATTGAAGAAAAAGAATTGTTAAACCGCTTATCATGCTTGCTCGAAAATAAAATCTTAACCCGGTTTGGACCTATGTATAACGCACAAAATCTAGGTGGGGCATTCAGTCTGGTTGCCATGCAAGTGCCTGAAAAGGATTTTGAAAAGGTAGCGGAAGTGGTTAATAGCTATGCAGAAGTGGCGCATAATTATCAACGCGATCATGACTTTAATATGTGGTATGTACTGGCGACTGAAACGTCACAACAAATTGATGAAGTGAATCGAGACATTGAACAGCGTACCGGATTAAAAATATTCAACATGCCTAAGCTGGATGAATATTATATCGGCCTCCAGTTAGCTGTTTAATAGAGAGACAATATGATGAATGCCGCCTTGGAGCAGGGTATTATAATGGATGAAACAGATCGAAGAATTATTCATGCCACACAATCTGGATTACCGCTTGTTTCGCGTCCATATCATGATATCGCCCATCGTATAGGTATTAAAGCGGATGAGGTTATAGTGAGAATGCAGAAGATGCAGGATCACGGTATCATTCGTCGTATTGCCGCAGTCCCAAATCATTATGCACTGGGTTATAAAGGTAATGGTATGACGGTATGGGACGTGCCCGACAATCGTATTTCTGAACTTGGTCAGCAGGTTGGGGCGCTTGAATTTGTCAGCCATTGTTATCATCGTCCACGCTATTTACCTGACTGGCCTTATAACCTGTTTGCCATGGTACATGCACACGACCGTGAAGAAGCAATGTCGTTAGTGACTAAAATTGCTGAGCTGCTGGGTGAAAACGATCGTGGCCATGATGTATTATTTAGTAAACGAATCCTGAAAAAAACCGGTATGCGCCTATTACCTTGAGAGGTCAAAGATGTTTCGTATCAGTCAATATATGCGCGAATTAAAAGATCCAAGTCCGATAGGGAAGCAGCGTAATCCTCCTGGTCCGGTGGTCATCTGGAACCTGATACGACGTTGTAATCTAACCTGTAAGCATTGTTATTCTATTTCAGCCGACAAGGATTTTCCGGGTGAACTTTCTACCCAGGCAGTATTCACCGTCATGGATGATCTGAAAGATTATGGCGTGCCAGTATTGATACTATCCGGTGGTGAACCGTTATTGCGCCCTGATATATTCGATATCTCGAAACGGGCCAAGGAGATGGGGTTTTACGTCGGTCTTTCTACTAATGGTACGATGATTAATGAATCCAATATCGATGCTATTGCCGAGATCGGTTACGATTATGTCGGCATCAGTATTGATGGTATTCGTGAGACTCACGACATGTTTCGTCGCAAGCAAGGTGCCTATGATGATTCCATGCATGGAATTCGTCTTTGCCATGAGGCCGGGATAAAAGTGGGTATGCGTTTTACCCTTACCATGGATAATGCCCATGAGTTACCCGAATTATTAAATATCATGGAACAGGAACAGATCGATAAGTTTTATCTTTCTCATTTAAACTATGCCGGACGTGGTAATAAAAACCGTAAGGATGATGTTGTTCATCAACTCACCCGAAATGCCATGGATTTATTATTTGATACCTGTTGGCAGCATGTCGAGTCCGGGCGTGATCGTGAGTTTGTAACCGGTAATAATGATGCGGATGGCGTTTACCTTCTGTATTGGATAGAAAAACACTTCCCCGATAAGTTGGGGCATATGCGTGCCAAACTGACGCAGTGGGGCGGTAATTCTTCCGGAGTCAATGTATCTAATATTGATAACCTGGGAAATGTTCATCCGGATACCTTCTGGTGGGATTATAATCTGGGTAATGTTAAGGAACGCCCTTTCTCTGAAATCTGGCAGGATCGAAATGACCCATTAATGGATGGACTGAAATCTCGTCCCCGACCATTGGAAGGTCGTTGTGGTCAATGTAATTACCTGGATGTCTGTGGCGGCAACACGCGTGTGCGTGCTTACCAGTTGACGGGTAACTTTTGGGCAGAAGACCCAGCCTGTTATTTAAGTGATGATGAAATCGGCGTGCAAATGACCGAAAAGCGCTTACAAGTGACCCCCTGGTCTCGCCAAAATAAGCGTGCATAATAATCATGCTATGAAACGTTCATTGAAAAAAATTACCGGTATGAATAAATACATTAAATCATTTATTGTCGGTAGTTTATTTTTAACGACAAGCCATAGTTATGCAGAAATAGTCCCGGCACAAAAACTATATCAGCAACATTGTACAAGTTGTCATGGTGTTAATCGTTTAGGCGGAATGGGACCTGCGCTATTACCAGAAAACCTCAAACGGCTACGAAAAAAAAAGGCATTTGATGTTATTGAAAAAGGACGTGCGGCAACACAAATGCCCGCCTTTGAAAAAACCTTAACATCAGATCAAATACAGTTACTGGCGAAATATATTTATACACCCTTAGCCTATATCCCTGACTGGGGAATGACTGAAATAAAAAAGTCCCATCTCATACATTACAAAACGGGTAGCCTTGGAGACAAGCCTGTTTACAAGGCGGACATGCTTAACCTGTTTATTGTGGTAGAACTAGGTGATCATCATGCCACGCTACTGGATGGTGACAAGTTTGAACCCATTCATCGTTTTAAAACCCGTTTTGCGTTACATGGTGGACCTAAGTATTCTCCCGATGGGCGTTATGTATATTTTGCATCACGTGATGGCTGGATTAGCAAGTTTGATATCTATAACCTGAAAACGGTAGCCGAGATTCGGGCAGGAATTAATACCCGTAATCTGGCCATATCCGGTGATGGAAAAACAGTGATGGTCGGCAACTATTTACCCCATACGCTGGTCGCATTAGATGCGGAGGACCTCAACCCCATCAAGGTGATTCGTGTTAAAGATAAAAAAGGTAAAACATCAAGGGTGAGTGCGGTTTATGCGGCGGTACCGCGTAACAGTTTTATTGCTGCACTCAAGGATATTCCGGAAGTTTGGGAGATTTATTATAATGATGAACATGAGCCAGTTTATAATGGATTAGTTCATGATTATCGACATGGCGAAGGCATTGAAGATAAGACGCTCTTTCCGATTCGTCGTATTCCACTGGATGATTATCTGGATGATTTCCAATTTGATCAATCCTATACCCATTTGATGGGGGCGGCACGTAATGCAAAAAATGGTCAGGTAGTTAATCTTAATATTCGTCGCAAGGTAGCTGATCTGGAATTAACCGGGTTGCCGCATTTGGGATCTGGTATTACCTGGCAGTATCAAGGTCGCCCAGTAATGGCAACACCTAACTTGAAGAAGGGTGAAATCAGTATTATTGATATGACAAACTGGAAGACCATTAAACGTATCAAAACTCTTGGACCAGGATTTTTCATGCGTAGCCATGAAAATTCACCTTATGCATGGGCAGATGTTTTTTTTGGACCCAATAAAGAAGCTATACATATTATTGATAAGCAAACGCTTAAAATTGTTAAAACCCTAAGACCTTCACCAGGTAAGAATGCTGCGCATGTAGAGTTCGATCGGTACGGCAAGCATGCTTTACTGAGTATTTGGGATATGGATGGCGAGCTAATTGTTTATGATGCTAACACGCTAAAAGAAATTAAACGCTTGCCCATGAAAAAACCATCAGGTAAATACAATGTTTATAACAAAATTAATCGTTCTGCTGGTACTAGCCACTAGTCATTACTCACAAATCTGTCAGTGATGGATAAAATCTTAACATATAATCCCACTCTCACAGCGTACACATGAAGTTGATGACTTGCCTCCATTAGAAATTGATACTGAGTTAATTCGTGAAATGCGTGAACTGTTACATCTCTCACGGCTGTCGTTGTACGTCGTATTCAAGTGTCTATTCGTATACTTGAAAACTGGGATCAGAGAAGAGCTAAATCCAATGCTTATGCAGCTGCTTTGATTATGGTGGTACGTCAGTTTCCTGATACGCATGAGAAGCTTTCTTCACTTAGCAACAAGGATACTGTGGTTTAGTTTGTGTCCATTGTATGATCATACGTGGGGGATTCCTCGATATTAAAGGTCATTCTGAAAATAAAAAATTTCTCTAACATATTGAAATTATTGCTATTAGTTCTCTATGAGCTATTAAAAAAGTACACGGTGCCGCTTCGATTATGAGCCTGGGTGCTATTTACTTATCTCCTGTAGATATCTTCAAGCTACTAGTATCACAAAAATATTTGATGTAAAAAATGCTAAGAGTTTAGCGGTCAATTCTGTAGTTGCTTTAAACCGTAATCTTGATATATTAAAGCCTGTAATATTTATACCCATATAAAATAAAGCAGTTATTTGTCACTTACAAGAGTGCATTAAAAAATAACATATTGATTTCCAAAAAACTGAACTGGAGAAAATTATGAATAATAATTCTGGTTACTGGAAAGAGAATCTACGGTTGGTTTCTGTATTACTCATCATATGGTTTGTTGTTTCCTATCTGTTTGGGATTATTCTGGTTGATACACTCAATAAAATATCGTTGGGTGGCGTTGGCCTGGGTTTCTGGTTTGCTCAGCAAGGATCAATCTATACATTTCTCGTTTTGATTTTTGTGTATGCAAAGAAGATGAATAAACTCGATCGTAAATATGATGTTCACGAAGACTAGTGAGGGCAATCGATAATGGATTTACAAACAATTACATACTTGTTTGTTGGTGCCACTTTTGCCTTATACATAGGCATTGCTTTTTGGGCACGAGCAGCAACGACAGGTGAATTTTATGTTGCCGGTAAAGGAATACATCCGGTAGCGAATGGTATGGCAACAGCGGCAGACTGGATGTCTGCAGCGTCATTTATTTCAATGGCAGGGCTCATTGCCTTTAACGGTTATGGCGCATCTGTTTTTCTGATGGGTTGGACCGGCGGTTATGTCTTGCTGGCATTGTTGCTGGCACCTTACTTGCGTAAGTTTGGCAAGTTCACTGTTCCTGAGTTTATTGGCGAGCGTTACTATTCACGCACTGCACGTATTGTTGCTGTGATATGCCTGATTCTGGCATCCATTACTTATGTAATCGGTCAGATGAAAGGTATCGGTGTGGCTTTTTCACGTTTTCTGGAAACGGATTATGATACCGGGCTCTATATCGGTATGGGTATCGTATTCATTTATTCAGTGATGGGTGGAATGAAAGGTATCACTTATACGCAAATTGCACAGTATTGTGTTTTGATATTTGCTTATACCGTGCCTGCAGTCTTTATATCATTAAACATCACCGGTAACCCGGTTCCTCAACTTGGTATTTTAAGTACCATGGCTGATAGCAGTACCTATATGATGGATAAACTCAACATGGTTGTGTCAGAGTTGGGGTTTAATGAATACACAACCCAGGTGATGGGGAGCAAGCTCAATATGTTTGCCTATACCTTATCGCTCATGATTGGTACGGCGGGTTTGCCACATGTCATTATCCGTTTCTTTACTGTTCCTAAGGTTAAAGATGCGCGTTCGACAGCAGGTTGGGCGCTGGTCTTTATTGCTATTTTGTATACAACGGCACCTGCTGTCGGCTCAATGGCGCGTTTGAATTTCATGAATACCATTCAAACCGGGCCGGTTGGAGAAGTAAATGCCAATATTGAATATGAAAAACGTCCACAGTGGTTCAAAAATTGGGAATCAACAGGCTTGTTGAAGTTTGAAGACAAGAATGGCGATGGTCGTATTCAATATTATAACGACAAAAATAAAGATTTTGAGGAGAAAGCCAATTCGTATGGTTGGAAAGGTAATGAAATGGTCAAGGTCGACCGTGACATTATGGTACTGGCCAATCCTGAAATTGCGAAATTACCAAACTGGGTTATCGCGCTGGTGGTTGCTGGTGGTTTGGCCGCAGCGTTATCGACAGCAGCAGGCTTGTTACTGGCCATTGCTTCTTCGATATCACATGATTTGTTAAAAGGGATATTCATGCCGGAAATATCAGAGAGCCAGGAGTTAATGGCAGGCAGGGTCGCCATGGCAGGGGCTATAGCGATGGCCGGGTATTTTGGATTGCATCCACCTGATTTTGCAGCCGGCACGGTAGCGATTGCTTTTGGTCTGGCTGCATCATCTATCTTCCCCGCGTTGATGATGGGTATCTTTAACAAGAAGGTGAATCGTGCAGGTGCTGTTTCAGGTATGATTGCTGGTATTGGTATTACCATGTTGTATGTATTTCAGCATAAGGGAATTATGTTTATACCTGGCACATCATTCCTGGGTGATATGTCACCCAGTTGGTTCTTTGGAATATCACCGAATGCGTTCGGAGCGGTAGGTGCATTGGTTAACTTTGCAGTAGCCATAGGTATTTCAAAAGTAACCGCGGCACCACCGGAGCATATCCAGCATCTTGTTGAGGATATTCGTGTTCCTAAAGGAGCGGCTGCAGCAGCTGAGCACTAAGCATGTTCATTTGTATAAAAGCCTCGCATGGATATTCCATTGCGGGGTTTTTATTTTTTTGATAGTTTATTTTTATGGAAATTGAACTCACAGAAATTCGGGATTTCATAGCGCAACATCCTCCGTTTGATGTGCTTGATAGTGATGCCCTGAATAAGGTTCCGCGCTATCTGATTATTCGATATTTTAGGCGAGGGCATATTTTTCCGGATTCTGATTCACACAATGCTTATGTTATTCGAAGTGGGGCTATTGAATTCCGTGACCAGCAGAATCAGTTAATTGATAAGCTGGCAGAAGGCGAGGTTTACCTGCATGATGCTAGTGCAGAGCAACTTGAAGGGCTTTGTGTTGAAGATACTCTGGTATATTTATTACCGGGTGAAAAGTTGCAGCAGCTGAGGGAATCGTCTGAGCTTTTTGACCGGCAATTTAGTCAGTCAATCAATGAAAGATTACGAGATGCGGTTGAGCGATCACAGGAAGCAGGTATTCGTGATTTAAACGCAATGAAAATGGAGGTCTTGGATCTGACCGACCGACCGCCAGTGATTGTTGATGCGACAATCACTATTCAGCAAGCGGCTGAGAAAATGAATCAGGAAAACGTGTCATCCATTCTGGTCACGTTAAATGACGAGCTGGTCGGGTTAGTGACAGATCGCGATATACGATCTCGTTGTGTTGCAAAGGCCATGTCCTACTCTGAGCCTGTTAGTGAGATCATGAGTAGCCAGCTGGTAACAATACAGGATACTGCGTTACTGTCAGAAGCCTTGCTTGCAATGACTAGAAATAAAATTCATCATTTACCTTTGATGAATAAGAAGGTACCCGTAGGGGTCCTAACTACATCTGATGTTATTCGACACATCAGTACAAGCTCTGCATTGATAGCTACGGATATCAGTAAAGCGAATTCTGTTGATGTGCTGATAAAAATCAGTTCTCGTTTACCTGAGCTGCAATTGCAGCTATCACTATCAAGTGCAACATCAAAACACATCGGCGAGGTTATCTCTTCCATAACAGATGCGATCACATGTCGCCTCATTGAGTTGGCTGAGTCGCTCTATGGGGCAGCACCGGTAGAGTATGTTTGGGTTGCCGGCGGTTCTCAAGCGCGAAATGAACAGACCTCACACAGCGATCAGGATAATGCATTAATTATTTCAGATAAGTTGACAGTAAAAGATACCCGTTATTTTAC
>Ga0316205_10001861_pt1 | contig 24170 bp, 23 predicted proteins | sample 3monthpyrite_MG_FD_204941 | JGI IMG/M metagenome (GOLD analysis project Ga0316205, IMG submission 204941) | Microbial mat bacterial communities from mineral coupon in-situ incubated in ocean water Damariscotta River, Maine, United States -... | ecosystem: Environmental > Aquatic > Marine >... | reverse complement strand
ATTGCTAAGGTAGCCGCCAGATTTGTTAAGCAAGGTTTCCATCAGGTGAACCAGTGTGGCGGTGCTGGTAAATCCGGTGACGATTTTACTGCCATCACCTTTAGCCTGAACCAGTGCATTGGCATGCACATCAAAATTTTCCGGTTCATCGTCCCAAATATACCCGGTAATACCAAAGATAATCATCAGGATTAGAACAACAAGCGGAATAATTCCAAGTTTAATATTCATTTTTAATGACGTGTCAGAGCCAGAAAATGATCTGAATGGCTTGGTCAGCACCTGTCCCATTGATTTGAGAAAATCGAAAGCTTTAAATAAAACATCACTGGCGTTCATAAATTTCAGATTATCCTTAAAAAGTCATTGTAAGCAGGCAGACTGTCGGGTCATTCTTCTGTTGCTTTAGTGTATGCTACCGCATTTTATCTGTCGTGAAAAATAAACCAATGACCGAACCGGTAACTACAAATTCGATTGCAGCCCGTCTGCTGAGCTGGTTTGATCAATATGGTCGAAAAGACCTGCCGTGGCAGTCACCGCGTACGGCTTATCGCGTCTGGGTGTCAGAAATCATGTTGCAACAGACGCAGGTAAGCACGGCGATTCCTTATTTCGAACGTTTTATTGAGCGATTTGATTCGCTGGCTGCGCTGGCTGCGGCGGATGAAGATGAAGTTTTACATTACTGGTCCGGGCTGGGCTATTACGCCAGATGCAGAAACTTACACAAGTCTGCCCGCCTGTTGGTTGAGCAGGGGCGGTTTGATTTGCCCGACACGCCTGAGCAACTAGAAGCCCTGCCAGGGATAGGGCGCTCCACTGCAGCAGCCATTGTCGCGCAAGTCTGGAATAAGCCGGAAGCCATTTTAGACGGGAATGTGAAGCGAGTGCTGAGTCGGTATCAGTGCGTTGATGGCTGGACCGGAAGCAGTGCTGTATTGAAGCAGTTGTGGAACCTGGCGGAGCAGTATATGCCACAGGAAAGAGTCGCCGACTATACACAGGCAATTATGGATCTCGGTGCAACGGTTTGTAAAAGATCGAAACCTGCTTGTAATGTATGTCCGCTTAACCGCGATTGTCTGGCATTAAAAAATAACCGTGTTACCGAGCTACCGACACCGAAAAAGAAAAAAGTGCTGCCAGAAAAGCATCGTCAGTTTATCGTGATAAAAAACAATGAACACAAACTGCTTTTAGAAAAGCGCGCACCAACCGGTATCTGGGGTGGTTTGTGGAGCTTGCCGGAAACAGAGCCGGATGAGGATGTGGTTGAGTTTTGTGATCAAAAGCTGGGTATTAAGGTAGCAATTCAGAATGAATTGCCGGTTTTTAAACACAGCTTTAGCCATTATCATTTGTATATCACGCCGGTGATTGTTCAGTGTCAGGCAGATAGTGATAAAATAATGGAGCAAAAAGAGTGGTGCTGGTATCAGCAAAACCAGTCAGATGCTCTGGGATTACCGGCTCCGGTTAGTGCGATAATCAGCTCATTGATAGAACATAAATAACAGATTGTTGGAGAATATAATGACCCGTATGGTTCAGTGTGTGAAATTAGGTAAAGAAGCAGAAGGTTTTGATAAAGCGCCGTTTCCGGGTGATCTGGGTCAGAGAGTTTTTGATGAGGTTTCAAAAGAAGCCTGGCAGATGTGGATTGCTCGCCAGACGATGTTGATGAATGAAAATCGTTTGTCGCCAATTGATCCGAAAGCCAAGCAGTTTTTAAAAGATGAAATGGAAAAGTTTTTGTTTACTGGTGAAGAGGGAACAGAGATTGAGGGGTTTGTTCCACCGTCGGAGTAATTTGTGCTCTTGTTAATAATATAAGTCAAAGTTAAAAATGTGGGTGATCCACTCTCTTAATTCTTCTATATTGCTTTTAACGCCTTCTAACATTCGGTTTCGCCTTTATGGCGACTTACTTTTCTGTCTATAGCAACAGAAAAGTAAGCAAAAGAGTGCCATCCCAATTCACAAGCTCTCATTAAAAAGCAATGAGAGTCCCTTCATCACTCCCTAAAAACAGGGCTGCTGCGGAACTCGCGAGAAAAGCACTCGCTCAGACATCCTCGCAGAAGGCTCCCTGCTTTTAACTCATTCTTCAGCTTGCTCAGATGGGAGGGGTGGGTCAACGTCAAAACATAAACCATTTGTTTCTTTAAGATTTTGATTTTTCCTTTTGCTTTTGATTTGCCCCCCCCCATTTGAGCAAGCCGAGGCGCGACTAATATTTACAGGGTTTTCTGCGAGGATGTTTGAGCAAATTGCTTTTTATTTGTGAGTTCCGCAGCAGCTGTAAATATTACGAGTAACGAGGGAACCCTCATGCCTTTTATGAGGGCTTGTGAACTGGGCGCGTTTCTTTTGGTTCGTTTTCTTTCGCGCGAGCAAAGAAAATGAACACGCCCGTGGGTGCGGGAACCCACGCTTTTGATTGTAAAGTGTTTGTTAAATTTTTTGTGATGAAGAAATTGAAGGCAATAAAAAAAGCCCCGACCGGGGCTTTTTTATTAAAAAGAAATTTAGAGAATTACTTCTCTGCCATTTCTTTTAATTTTTTCAGTGGACGAACCTTAACCATCGTACGAGCAGGTTTCGCCGCAACATCCATTAACTCACCTGGTTTAAACGGGTTAGGTACACCTTTGCGAGCTTTAGTTGCTGGTTTTCTAACTGTCATGACTTTCATCAGGCCAGGGATAACAAACTCACCACAGGCACGTTTTTTGATGTGACGTTCTGTCAGGTCTGACAGCTCATCAAGAACGGCTGCAACCTGTTTGCGTGATAATTCAGTGTTTGCAGCAATCTCATTCAAAATAGCTGTTTTTGAATAACGGTCTTTAATAGCCGTCAGTTTTTTTGCCGGTGCTGCAGCTGCAGCTTTTTTTGCTGGCGTTTTTTTCTTAGCAGCTTTCTTTTTAACAGCCATCTAGGTCTCCCACATTGGATTTGCTGGTTTGAATAAAAATAGGTAATGTACTGAGCTAAATTCTTATTCTTTTTAGTGATGATTGCAAGCGTATGCAGGAACAAATTAGCTATTTTTCAGCTTTTTTAGTCGGTTTTTTAGGTGTTGTTCATTGTGCGGGTATGTGTGGTGGAATAATCGGCTCATTAACGCTTAGTCAGGTATCTGACAATCGTGTTCAAAAACTGTCAATTTTATTGTCATATAATCTTGCTCGTATTCTGAGTTACTCAATTGCTGGTGCCTTAATGGGTGGATTTGGCTGGTTTGCAACTAACTGGTTAGATGTTCATTATGCGCAGGGTGTCTTACAACTGATAGCTGCTTTGTTCATGCTGGCATTAGGTTTGTATCTTGGGGGCTGGTGGTTTGGTCTGAATCGTGTTGAACAGGCAGGCTCTTTGGTCTGGAAAAAGATTGAGCCATTTGGGCGTCATTTGATGCCGGTTCGAAATTTCAGGCAGGCTTTTGTTCTGGGTATGGTCTGGGGCTGGCTTCCCTGTGGTCTGGTTTACAGTGTGCTGATATGGACAATTTCAGCAGGTAGTTTTATTGAAGGTGCGCTGATGATGGCCAGCTTTGGTCTGGGTACCTTGCCAAATCTGTTGTTGATGGGTTTATTTGCTGGCAGTTTATTAAAGTATTTTCAGAGTAAAATAGTGAAACAAATTAGCGGGGCTGTTGTCATAGTCTTTGCAATTTATTTATTAGTATTGGCTGTTAGAGTTATCAGGGAGGTTAATTAGGCGACCGTATATTACAAAGCAGGTTGATAAGTGATCAAAGTAGTAATAGAAAGATTTAAAGAATTAACCAGTACGCAGTTAATTTTATTGACAACCATCTTTTTAATGGTTTTTTTGAATGCGAGTTTTTTCTCAAATGTACTGGCGGTTTATCCGCTAGCTGATCATAACTTCCTTTTTATTGTTAGTCTTAGTGTCGTTTTTTATAGTATTACCGTCCTGCTCTTTTCTCTGATTTGTTTCAGACATACAATTAAACCGGTTTTAATTCTTATTCTGCTGGTGTCATCAGCAACAGGGTATTTTATGGATACCTATAATGTTGTGATTGATGACGCGATGATCGATAACACGATGAAAACGGATTTTTCAGAAGCGTCTGACCTGCTGAGCTTCCGGCTGATTTTATATATTGTATTTCTGGGACTTCTGCCTTCTGTCTATATTTATAAAGTAAAGATAAAGTACCGTGGCTTTAAGCAAGAGCTGTTTTCCAGACTAAAACTGATATCGGCCTCGCTGGTCATGTTTATTGGACTGATCCTGCTTTCAAATAATTATTACGCATCATTTTTTCGCGAGCATAAAATACTCAGATATTACTCAAATCCTTCTTATTATGTTTATTCCGTGGGTAAATATGTTGCCGTGTTCTTTGAGAGCGGTATGATCGAAGTAAAGGTGATCGGGGAAGATGCAGCTATTCCGCCGTCAGATGAACACCGTGAACTGATCGTGCTAGTCTTAGGTGAAACGGCCAGAGCCGACCGTTTTGAATTAAATGGATACGGGAAAGCGACTAACCCGCTGCTTAAAAAAGAAAAGGTGTTCAGTTTTAGTAATGTCTGGGCCTGTGGAACTTCTACGGCTACCTCCGTGCCTTGTATGTTTTCAATCCATCGGGCTTCTGATTACAGTAAATCAAAAGCACTTTCTACGGAAAATTCTCTTGATGTATTACAGCATGCCGGGGTGAATGTGCTGTGGCTGGATAATAATTCTGATTCTAAAGGCGTAGCATTGCGCGTACCTCATGAGAGTTATAAAACGACGGATCATAATCCGGTTTGCGACGTTGAATGCAGGGATGAGGGTATGCTGGCTAATCTACAGGCTTATATTGATAAACATCCTGTGGGTGATATTTTTATCATCTTGCATCAGATGGGCAATCATGGACCGGCTTATTATAAACGCTATCCACAGCAGTTCGAAAAATTCACGCCGGTGTGTAAAACCAATCAGCTTGAGAGTTGTTCAGATGAGGAAATTAATAATGCCTATGATAATGCCATTTTATACACTGATTATTTTCTCTCGAAAACGATTGCGCTGTTAAAGAGCAATGATGACAAGTTTGAAGCTGGCATGCTTTATATCAGCGATCATGGCGAGTCTTTAGGTGAAGGCGGGCTTTATTTGCACGGGCTGCCAAATTTATTTGCGCCTGATGAGCAAAAACATGTACCGATGATTATGTGGTTTAGTGATAGTTTTGATCATGATGAGCTGGATTATAAAAAACTAGAAGAAGATAGGAACAGAAAGTTTTCTCATGATAATTTATTTCATACCATACTAGGTTTAATGGAAATTGAAACATCGGTGTACGATAAATCAATGGATATCATCGAGCATAAACACGAGCACTGATGATTAAGCGTTTGTTTAATCCTTAGGTGTTATTTTTTTGTGATGTGATAAATCGCAATTTCGCCAAACAGATTCGGAAACAGTTTTAATAAAATGTTACCGTGTTTGTGACGGCTGTCTACTACGTGGCGTTTAATGATTCTTATTGAGCGCTGTTTACACAGGTTTTCAAAATCAGTTAACGTGCACAGGTGAATGTTTGGCGTGTTATACCAGTAGTGGGGCAAGCTTTTTGTAACCGGCATATGGCCACTAATGCCTAACTGAAAACGGTTAGACCAGTAACCCATGTTAGGGAAGGTGATAATGGCGTCACTGCTTACCCGTAAAATTTCATCGAGTAATTCTTCCGGATGTTTAATTGCTTGTAAGGCCTGTGTCATGACCACGTAATCAAATGTGTCGGCATCAAAATAATTGTTGATGCCTTCATCAAGGTCTGACTGGATGACGTTAATATCAGACTCAATACATTTGACGATATCATCCTGTTCGATTTCGATGCCGTAACCACTGACATCGGCATTGTCGCGCAAGTGTTTTAATAAGGTGCCGTCACCACAGCCCAGATCCAGAATACGGGAGCCGGGTTTTATCCATTCACTGATCAGTGCCAAATCTGCGCGTAAGCTCATGATGATGCTCCTGCAGATATTTCTTTAGAAATTTTATTCATGTAGGCGCCAAATGCGGCGAGATAAGCAGGTATCGGGATCAGAAATGCATCATGTCCCTGGTGTGCTGTAATTTCAACATAGCTGACGTCTTTATTGGCAGCAACCAGTGCCTGACTGATTTCACGTGAGCGTTCCGGTGCAAAGCGCCAGTCACTGGTGAATGAGATCAGTAAAAATTTTGCAGTCGCCTGTTTTAACGCGGCAACCAGATCACCTTCATATTCAATCGCCGGATCGAAATAGTCCAGTGCTTTGGTCATTAGCAGGTAAGTGTTGGCATCAAATTTATCGACGAAAGATTTACCCTGGTAGCGCAGATAAGATTCAACCTGAAAGTCGACATCAAAACCAAAGTTGAGTTTACCTTCGCGCAATTCACGACCAAACTTTTCACGCATGGAATCATCGGATAAATAGGTGATGTGACCGAGCATGCGGGCCAGCATGACGCCGCCTTTGGGTTTGGTGTTTTTTTCCAGATAATGGCCTTCGTGAAAATCCGGATCAGACATAATGGCCTGACGTGCAACTTCATTAAATGCAATATTTTGCGCAGATAGTTTGGGGGCCGCTGCGATGACGATTGCGTGATCCAGCAAATCAGGAAAATCTATCGACCATTGCAATACTTGCATACCGCCCAGACTGCCGCCGATAACAGATGCCCACTTGCTGATACCTAAGCGGAGCATGAGTCGCTGCTGGCTAAGTACCCAGTCTTTTACGGTCACAATCGGAAAATCAGGGCCGTAGTAGCGGTCAGTGCCCGGTATTTTTGTGGTCGGGCCGCTGGAACCTTTGCAGCCGCCGAGGTTGTTTAAACAAACTACAAAAAACTTATTGGTGTCGATGGCTTTGTTCGGGCCGATGGCTGAATCCCACCAGCCGGGTTTTTTATCATCCATAGAATGATAACCCGCGGCATGGTGGTCACCGGACAAGGCGTGGCAAATCAGAATGGCATTGCTTTTGTCAGCGTTTAAGCTGCCATAGGTTTCAATAATCAGGTCATATTCGTCCAGCGTTTTTCCACAGTCGAGCAGCAGCGCTTCATCGAAGTGAAGCGTTTCCGGTGTAACAAGTCCGACTGAGTTTTCTGGAAGCTGGTCTGGCATCTGGTGAATATTATCTGTGATTGATTTTGTAGTTGAAGTCTATCAGGCCTGTGTTTTTTTGCATACAACTGACTGATTATGATCGCATCTTTTAGGCCATTATATTTGATCCGGGGCTGAAATTTGATCAGGAATTCGTTCAGGTTTTTTAATTAACAGTTTTTTATTGCGCCCCGTTTTGCCTGATAACAGTGAAACCTGTGACTTGGCGACGCCGAAGGTTTTACCAATAAAGGTCAGCAGATGTTTATTGGCTTTGCCGTCAACCGGTGGTGCGGTGATGCGAACTTTTAACTGATCGGCCTGCGTCTGATTGAAAACTATTTCGCCCAGCTCATCTTTTGAGGCTTTAGGCTGAATTCTGACAAACAGCAGTAAGTCGTCATCCTGCCACTGGTAAAAAGGCATTATTTCAATAAAGAGAAGAAGATCGGGTTAATCAGCATTTCAATCACTTTAAGCCCAAGTATGGCAAAAATCGGTGACAGATCCATGCCACCAATTGGCGGAATAAATTTTTGCACCGGCTGTAAAACAGGCCGCGTTACACTGTATAAAAGGCTGTTGATCGGGTTGTGGCCGTGTGGATTGATCCAGCTGATGATCACTTGTATTAAAATGGCGTAGAAAAATACATCTATTAATAAAGAGATCAAATCTGTAATCGCCAGAATGGTGACCGATGGTATTGTTGGTGTGTATCCACTCAATACCTGAACAACGGTTTGCGATAAAACAAGTACAAGGTAGCAGACAACCAGCGTGGCAATATCCAGTCCTTTATAGCCGGGTATCATTCGTCTGGCCGGATTGACCACCGGTGTGGTGACCTTAACGATGAACTGCGAAACAGGGTTATAAAAATCTGCACGTACCCACTGAAATATAAAGCGCAGCGCCAGGGTAAAGGCGTAAAGATGAAACAAGGTCGATACGATAAAAACCAACGGGTTGGTCATGTAGTTGCTGTTCATTTATCTTTCCCCAGTATGTTGGCTAGCTCAATGGCTTTGTCCTTTGCTGCCTGCATTGCCTGCATCACAATATCCTGTAAATGGTTTTGCTCAAAAGTCTTGATGGCTTGCTCTGTGGTGCCACCTTTTGATGTTACCTTGGCTCTTAATGTGGAGGCATTATCGTCAGATTCAATTGCCATTCGGGCAGCGCCTAAAGCGGTCTGTTGAGTCAGTAAGCTGGCCTGTTCATCGCTGAGCCCCAGTTTTTTTGCGGCATCCTGCATGGCTTCCATAAATAGGAAATAATACGCGGGACCAGAGCCGGAGACGGCGGTCACAGCATCAAGCAGGGATTCCTGCTCAACCCAGACATTGATGCCAGCGGTAGATAAGATGCTATCGGCCTGCTGTTTTTGTTCACCGCTGACATTGTCATTGGCAAACAAACCGGTTGCGCCACAGTTTAATAAAGACGGAGTGTTGGGCATGCAACGAACCATGCTGATATTGCCACCCAGCCAGCGCTCTATGTCTTTGCTCAGCAGTCCGGCGGCAATGGAGATGACCAGAGGTTTGTTGTCCTGAACTGTCCCTGCAATATCTTTACAAACGTCCTGCATTATCTGTGGCTTTACCGCCAGAACAATAATATTGGATGTTTTGATGGCCAGATTGTTGTCAGTGAAGCTCTGAATATTAAATTGCTGACTTAAGGCGTCGCCTTTTGCCTGATCTGGTTCGGTAACGCTGATATCCGAGCTGGCGTAGTCATTACTGATAAGACCAGAGATCAGACTGGTGGCCATATTGCCGCCGCCGATAAAAGTGATTTTTGGATTCATGTAATAGGTATCGTTGCGTTTGTTATTCAGATTTATTGTTCTGGGTATATTAACTTATTTTGGCGCCCGTCCGCCAAATATTGCGGTGCCGATACGAATCATGGTCGCACCTTCTGCAATGGCCGCTTCCATGTCGCCGCTCATGCCCATTGAAAGTGTGTCCAGTTTCATGCCGGATGCATTGAGCTGATCCAGACAGTTTTTTAACTGCCTGAAATGTTGCCGTTGCTGTTGCGGCTCGCTGGTGTTGAGTGGAATAGCCATTAATCCGCGAAGCCGGATGTTATTAATCTGACTGACCTCCCGGGCCAGTGTGGCGACTTCATCAAGCGCAATGCCAGCTTTGTTTTCTTCATTGCAGATGTTGACCTGCAAACAAATATTCAGGGGAGCAAGATTTTCTGGCCGTTGTTCGCCGAGACGCCGGGCAATTTTCAGGCGGTCAACACTGTGCACCCAGTCGAAATGTTCAGCAATGGGTTTGGTTTTATTGGACTGAATGGCACCAATAAAATGCCAGCGTATTTCCGGTAGGTGCTGCAATTGAGTGATTTTCTCAATCGCTTCTTGCAGATAGTTTTCACCAAAATCACGCTGTCCTGCCTGAAAGGCCTGTTCGATATCGCTGGCAGGTTTGGTTTTGCTGACAGCAATCAGCCTGATATCATCAGCTGATCTGCCGGCTATTTGGCTTGCTTCACTTATGCTTTGTTGTACCTTTTTCAAGCGCTCTGCTGGCAAGCTCATATTAATATGTGTCCATTAGGGTAGATGTAAGGCATTATTTTAGCTATAAGAATGATAATCTTGCATTATAAAAATTAAAGTTTTAGGGGAAATTGAATGGATATTGCACAACTACTGGCTTTCAGCGTTAAAAATGGCGCATCTGATTTACATTTATCAGCCGGTTTACCACCCATGATTCGTGTTGACGGCGATGTGCGACGCGTAAATGTCGATGCGATGGATCATGAAGCTGTGCATGGCATGGTTTATGACATCATGAATGATAAGCAACGCAAATCATTTGAAGAATTCTTTGAATGTGACTTTTCGTTTGAGATTCCGGGGCTGGCTCGTTTTCGTGTTAACGCATTTAATCAGAACCGTGGTGCTGGTGCTGTATTTCGTACCATCCCGTCAAAAATTCTTACCCTTGAAGAGTTAAACTGCCCTAAAATATTTGAAGACATAGCCAATACACCTCGTGGCATTGTGCTGGTGACCGGGCCAACCGGTTCCGGTAAGTCAACCACACTGGCAGGCATGGTGAACTATGTTAATGAAAACCATTATGGTCATATTTTAACCATTGAAGACCCGATCGAATTCGTGCACGAATCGAAGAAATGTCTGATTAACCAGCGTGAGGTGCATCGTGATACTTTAGGCTTCAGTGAAGCTTTGCGTTCGGCGCTTCGTGAAGACCCCGATGTTATTCTGGTTGGTGAGATGCGTGACCTTGAAACCATTCGACTGGCACTTTCAGCAGCGGAAACAGGTCACCTGGTTTTCGGAACCTTGCATACCAGTTCGGCAGCCAAAACCGTTGACCGTATTGTTGATGTGTTTCCGGCGGCGGAAAAAGACATGGTTCGGGCGATGATGTCTGAATCACTGCGTGCAGTAATCTCACAAACATTACTTAAGCGTATTGGTGGTGGCCGGGTGGCGGCACATGAAATTATGATTGGTACACCGGCAATTCGTAACCTGATTCGTGAAAATAAAATTGCGCAAATGTTTTCTGCCATTCAGACTGGTGGTTCAGTGGGTATGCAGACACTGGATAAAAACCTTCAGGATTTACTGGCATCCGGAGCAATCAGCAAAGATGAAGCGCTGAAGAAAGCGGCTAATAAAGACGCCATTTAGTTACAATAAAAAATGAATATTTTGAGGATGAAATAAATGGATCGTGATAAGGCGATACGATACATGCATGAGCTGCTACATAAGCTTGTGCAAAAAGGGGGGTCAGATTTATTTATAACAGTTGGTGCTTCACCTTCAATGAAAATTGATGGCAAGATGACACCACTGTCTAATCAGACATTAAGTCCTTCTCATACGCAGGTGCTGGTGCGTTCAATCATGAATGATCGCCAGTTGTCTGAGTTTGATGCGCATCAGGAAGTTAACTTTGCCATCAGTCTGCCGGGTATTTCACGCTTTCGTGTCAATGCATTTACTCAGCGCGGATCAACCGGCCTGGTTATTCGTGTTATCCAGTCGAGCATTCCCAAATTTAAAGAACTGTTTTTACCTGATGTGTTGAAAGAAATTGCGATGACAAAACGTGGACTGGTGATTTTTGTCGGTTCAACCGGTTCAGGTAAGTCAACATCGCTGGCTTCCATGATTGGTTATCGTAATAAGAAAAGCTATGGCCATATTATAACGATTGAAGATCCTATCGAGTTTGTGCATCAACATGAAAACTGCATTGTTACACAGCGTGAAGTGGGTGTTGATACAGAAAACTATGAAATCGCACTGAAAAATACATTAAGACAGGCGCCTGATGTAATACTGATTGGTGAGATTCGTGACCGCGAAACCATGGAGTATGCGATTCAATTTGCTGAGACAGGTCACCTGTGTTTATCGACACTACACTCAAATAATACCAATCAGGCAATTGACCGGATTATTAACTTCTTCCCGGAAGAGAGAAGGCAGCAGTTATTGATGGATCTGTCATTAAATATGAAAGGCATGGTGTCTCAGCGTTTGATCCCGCGTAAAGATGGTAAAGGTCGTGTACCAGCAGTAGAAATTATGCTGAATACACCACTGATGTCGGACCTTATTTTTAAAGGCAAAATCCACGGCATGAAGGAGCTGATCAGCAAATCGAATGAATATGGAATGCAGACGTTTGATCAGGCCTTATTTGCTCTATTTGATCAGAAATTGATTACTTATGAAGATGCATTAAGGAATGCTGATTCAGTCAATGATTTACGACTGCGAATTAAACTGGAAGGAGCCGAATCTAAAAAGCAGGATGTGTCTAAAGATCTAGGTGGTTTAACCATGGCAGATGATCCTGATGATAATAAATTAATATAGTGGATCCGGTAGATATATGAATATAACTCCTTATTTAAAACTGATGGCGGATAAAGGCGCATCAGATTTGTTTTTTACAACCGGTGCACCTGTCAGTATGAAAATAGAAGGTGATACCAAAGCAGTTGGTAAGTCGCCCCTGGAACCCGGTATTGTCAAACAGATTGCTAACAGCATCATGACCGATGAACAAAAGGAAGAGTTTGCTCATGAGCTGGAAATGAATCTGGGTATGAGCCTGAAAGGAATTGGTCGTTATCGTATCAATATCTATCTTCAGCGCGGCGAGGTCTCTATGGTGATCCGCTATATTAAGGCGGATATCCCTTCTATGGAGCAGTTGACGTTACCAGAGAAATTAAAAGACATTATTTTGCTTAAAAAAGGTCTTATTCTGGTTGTGGGTTCAACCGGCTCGGGTAAATCAACCACACTGGCATCAATGATCAAGCACCGTAGTGAAACGGTTTCTGGTCACATTCTGACTATTGAAGATCCCATCGAGTTTGCCTTTACTCATAGTCGTTCGATTATAGGTCAGCGTGAGGTAGGCCTTGATACCCGTTCATACTCAAATGCATTGCGTGAAGCCATGCGTGAAGCGCCTGATGTCATAATGATTGGTGAGGCGCGTGATGAAGAAACCATGAAGGCTGCCCTGAGTTATGCAGATACAGGGCATTTATGTCTGACCACGCTGCATGCTGTTAATGCCAACCAGACGCTGGATAGGATTCTTAGTTTCTTTGGTAATGAATCTTCTGATCAGATATTGATGGATATGTCGCTTAATCTCAAAGCGATTGTTTCACAGCGCCTTATTCAGTCACGGGATGGAAAACGCGTTGCTGCCATCGAAATACTGGTCAATACACCCTATATCTCAGAGCTGATCCGTAAAGGTGAGTTTGGTGAAATTAAAGAAATCATGGAGAAGGGTGCAACCGAAGGTATGCAAACTTTCGATCAGTCACTTTATGATCTGTTTAAGAGAGGTAAAATTGACCTTAAAGCAGCACTCAATAACGCGGACTCTCGCAGTAATCTGGAGTGGCGGATTAACTTTGGTGGCGAAAAAGAAATGGGTGGTAACGGCAGTGATTCAGAAGAGATGGATTTTCCCAGTTCTATGGATGATTTGCCCGACGTAAACTGATTTCGGACTGTTTTTGTGTAAAATCGTCACTTTTTTGTGACTATTCAGCCTTTTTCATGTGTATTAATGGATTCTGATGTAGATAAGCGTTAAAATTCGCACGCTTGAAAAATAGAGACTAGACACAAAAACTGGGAAATCATCAATGCAACGAAGTGCTCCGCGTCGCAATACAATTTTAATCATCCTCGATGGCTTTGGGGTCAATCCAAGTAAAATTAACAATGCTGTTGCTGAAGCAGATACCCCTCGTTTAGACGAATATTTCTCTCTCTATCCTCATACCGTATTAGATGCTTGTGGTAATGCGGTTGGTTTACCGGAAGGTCAGATGGGTAACTCAGAAGTCGGTCACATGACGCTGGGTTGCGGTTCAATTACTCGTCAGGATCTGGTGAGAATTGATGATGCTATCGAAAGTGGTGAGTTCTTCACCAACTCTGCCTTATGCTCTGCAATTGAAGACGCTAAAACAGCGGGTCGGCCAATGCATTTATTAGGTCTGGTTTCAAATGGGGGTGTGCATAGTCACACTAATCATTTACTGGCTCTGATTGAAATGTGCAAACGCAGCGAAATTAAACCGGTTGTACATATGATTGCTGATGGTCGCGATACCGCGCCACGTTCTGCTCATCAGTTTATTGAAGCCATTTCAGATGCGCTGGAAGATGCAGGCGGTTCTATTGCGACAATCTGTGGTCGTTATTATGCAATGGACCGTGATAATCGCTGGGATCGGGTTAAAGTTGCCTGGGATTTACTGGTTAATGGTGTTGGTGGCAAGGCCGAAACCGCTGATGCGGCAGTTGATGCGGCTTACGCAGATGACCAGGGCGATGAGTTTATCCAGCCGACATTGATTGAAGGCGGTGATCTTATTCAGGAAGATGATAACGTTATTTTCTTCAATTTCAGAAATGATCGTCCAAGACAATTAACTGCTGCTCTGACACAAAATAACTTTGATCACTTTGATCGAGGTGAGTTTGAATCTGCCGCTGTTACCTGCTTAACGGAATATGATCCGCAGCTTTTATTACCAATTGGTTTCGCGCCTGAGCGTCCAATGGTAACGCTGTCGCAAATTATAAGTCAGGCCGGTATCAAACAATTCCATTGTTCAGAGACTGAAAAATACGCCCACGTTACTTTCTTCTTTAATGGTGGACGTGAAGATGCTTTTGCCGGCGAAGACCGGGTTATGGTGCCTTCTCCGGATGTCTCAACTTACGATCTGCAGCCAGAAATGAGTGCACCTCAGGTTGCAGATGAAGTCATTAACGCGATACGTTCAAAAGAATATGGTTTTATTGTGGTTAACTTCCCTAATGGTGACATGGTTGGGCACACGGCAAAACGTGAAGCGGTTATCGCAGCGGTTGAAGCGCTGGATAAAGAAGTGGGTCGGGTGCTGGATGTGGCAAACGAAGAAAACTTCTCGGTTATTTTAACGGCTGACCATGGTAACTGCGATGAAATGGTTGACCCCGTTACCTGGGAACCACATACGCAACATACCTTATATCCGGTGCCATGTGTCATTATGGATGAGATCAGCTGGCATTTAAGAACTGGTGCAGGTTTAAGTAATATTGCACCGACCGTACTGGAAATGATGGGCTTGCAACAACCGACAGGCATGACGGGTAAGAGTTTATTGCTTGAGCCGCATCCTGTTGCTCGTAAGCGATAAATAGCAGTTCTTAAATCTTAATAATTCTTCTCTGATCTGCCATTTTTAAATTGCAGGAAGTACAAATTTATTTTCTCGGCATTATAAAAGTATCTTTCGCCAGGCCATGCTTAATGGCCTGCGCTTTTAGTTTTTCAGCTCTCTCTAAATCCAGATTGGCACCGATTACCACTGAGTAATATTTCGATCCGCTGGTAGGTTCATAAATCTTAGCTTTGTATTTTTTTGCTTTTACTGAGGCGACCTGTGCTTTGGCATTTTTAATGTTTTTATGTGAGCCAATAATGACGTACCAGTCTTCTTTGTCACTGAAAAGTTTCGTGCCAATCAGCCCGCGAAGAAATAACTGTGCGTTATTGATCTGTGGGTCTTTAAAATCAGACAGGTTTTTATAATTGGTGTCTGCTGCATGCGCACTTTTTATGAAGAAGTGATATTCGCTTGCTGCAGAATGTTCCTTCATCAGGGTCTGGTTTGCGATGCTGTTGCCATTGATGGCTGTGGTGAGCAGGGCGGGAGCTGCGATGCCTAACTGGAATAATTTGAATGGCTCTTCTTCCTGATTGTGCAAGTAACCAACCATGCCGCCAATAAAGATTAAAACAAAGAAGCGGATACCAAGTCCGATACCGTCCATTAATCCTGTTTCATTAAACAACTGAACGATGTCGACAACCAGAAGGCTGATAATGATAGGTGATATTCCACCGATGGCACCGATTGCTATTCGAGTTTTCGTATCAAGACAATTTTTTTTGGCCATAGTCACTTTCCCTGTTTTTTTATAAAACACATTTTTTTGTTCTATTATAGGGATAAAATAAACAATGGCTAGTATGTTGGTTTTAAAATAAATTCACGTTTAGAAATAATAAATATGAATATCTATTATTATAATTTTTTATCATAAAACTAACCTGAATCTTCTCAGGTTAGTTTTATGTTGGTTTTGTTGCTTAGTCATCAATCTTCTTGATTGTTATAACGGCAACTGGTCCTCTCCAGTCCAGATTTTGTGGGCTTAAGTCGGCTTGACCATGAACACCGTTATGAATAGTTATAAATCCTTCTCCATTAAGGGCGCGTGAATTTCCAGAATCTCCGGAACATGGTGGTCCGGGAATATATGCACAATCTTCATTGTTGGTTTCAGAACCTGCATCATATGCGTGTGCATAATATGTGGCTGAATTTTTTGGTAACGCGATGCTGTTCAACGCTGCAAAGCCATCATTGGTTGTGGCAAGCATTGTTGTCAGGCTGAGGCGTGCTTTTTTAGGTGCCGTGATAGTGTAACTTGCGGTTTGTCCGCCAGGCACAAAGCCTCCAATAACTGTATCAAAAACACCATCTCTATTTTGGGTTTCAGCGAGCAGTACTGAAGGATCACCATTTTCTGCCTGATGTACAAGGCCGTCGCTTGCTGTGTGGCCTACTTCAAACAGACTGACATGTTTATTGTGAGTTGCAATCAGTATCGGGGTGAATACATGATGAGGGGTGGCGTTGGTAATGCTGACTTCGTATTGTTTGAGGCTGTCAGCATTGGCTGTTGAAACAGACAGAACTCCGAGCGCAAAACTTGCGATGATATTTTTCATAATGACTCCTTGTGTTGTATGAGTCATTAATATAAATCGCAGGTATCACACTGAAATCACAAACTGATAACGTTTTTGTCACAGAATGATATCAGGCAAAAGGCAGGTGGAATGAAAGGGTTGTGCCGCAGCTTGGAATTGAGCTGACATCGATTTTGCTGTTATGCAGTTGTAATATGCGTTTAGCAATGGCTAGGCCAAGTCCGGTGCCTTCAGTTTGTCTTTGTTTGTCAGCACGATAAAAACGATCGAAAATAAAAGGTAAATCATTGGCTGCAATACCTTCTCCGTTATCAGACACACTGGTGGTCACTATATTATTTTGTGTCAGCAAGGTGATATCTATTTTGCCGCCGCTGGGTGTGTATTTGATTGCATTTTCAATGAGGTTTTCAAGTAGTCGCTGAATCAGACTGATGTCTGCAGATACCATGGCTTGCTGTTGTGGGAATTTTGCTGAAATGTTTATTTTTTTATGCTGTGCCTTTAGCTCAAATTGCTGGGTTACATCCTGAACCAGTTCACTCATTGAAAAAGGTTCAACCAGAAGCCGGGTGTCGTCGCTCTCTAGAGTGGACAGCTCGAATAATTCGGAAATAAGTTTTTTAAGATGATTGCTGTGTTGTAGCGCTGTATTTAAATATGAATTGTTTTCATCCTTCGTGAGGGTTTTTTGCTTTAGTATTAAAGTCTCAAGGTAACCCTGCAGAGACGCAAGCGGGGTTCTTAAGTCATGAGATACATTGGCAATTAATTCCCTTCTGGAGCTGTCGTTATGTTCAAGTTTTTTTACCTGCTGAACAATTTGCTCGGATAGTTCACTAAAAGACAAACCTAACTGATCTATTTCATCACCTGAGATTTTATTAAATGACAAAGGGAGCCCGGGTATGTTCTTAAAGTCGCTTTGTTTGAAGTCATCAATGGTATGGTTTAAAAGGTGTAGTCGTCTGGTGATGTGCTTCAGCAGGAGGATGCCAGCGATGGACGCGAATAATATACTGATGGCGATTGATATTAGCCAGAGTCGTAAAATGTAACTACCCTGAATAAGATTGAATGCTGAATCAAAAGCCTGGCTGCCAAGAATGATGTAAAGGTAGCCCTGAAGTATGTCGTTTTGTGTTATTTCAGCGGCTGAAAAAACCTTGTTACTGTCAAGTTGTCGGGGGTCATTGCCGGTGATGGGAAGGGCGGTGTTTTTTTGTAAAAGTTTTTTAACCGGTTGCAGATCTATCTGGTCACGCAGGACGGTATTTTCCGGTGCTGAATACGCCATTATTTTGCCCTGGGTGTCGAGCAGGTAAACTTCAATCATAGGGTTAACTAACATCAGACCCATAAAAACAGATTGCATGGCCTTGTTATTAACCCGGTTGTCTACCATTAAGTTTTTTTCTTTAACGATATTATTTGCCAGATTCAGATTAAGGTTTTGATTAACTTCCTGAAGGAAAGCCGGCAGGGAATTTATGGTAAAACTTATAAATATAGCAGACAGTGCCAGCAATAAGCTTAGTAGTACGATGACGAGTTTGTTCGATAATTTATTGAGCATTTGAACCCGGAGAGTCGTTAAATTTATATCCAATGCCCCACACTGTCATAATGAAGTTAGGTACAGAAGGTTTGACTTCAATTTTGCTTCGCAATCGGTTGATGTGAGAGTTTACAGTGTGTTCATAGCCTTCGTGTCCGTAGCCCCAGACACAGTCTAAAAGCTGGGTTCTTGAAAATACGCGGCCGGGATTTTGAGCAAATTTATAAAGCAGATCAAATTCTTTTGCTGTTAACTCAATTTGTTTTTCGTGCAGACTGACCATTCTGTTGTCAGGGTTAATTCGGAGCCCGTCGTAAGATATTTCATGCCCACTGTGTTCCTGAATATTTGTGGCTTCTTCTCTGCGAAACTGTGCTTTAACGCGAGCCAAAAGTTCCCGAATACTGAAAGGCTTGGTGACGTAATCATCGGCACCGACTTCAAGTCCAATGACCCTGTCGAGTTCAGATGATTTTGAAGTCAGCATCAAAATGGGTGTGTATTTAGGTTGTTGGCGTATGGCTTTGCAGACTTCAAGCCCGTCCAGTTCAGGTAGCATTAAATCGAGAATGACCAGATCAAAGCTGTTTTTTTGTGTTTGTTCAAGAGCAGAGAGCCCGTCTTCAGAGATAACTGTCTGGCAGCCAGCATCTGATAAATGTAGCTGAATCAGGTTTGCAATATCCTTATTGTCTTCCACAATGAGTACATTTTTCATAAGCATATATCCACTATAAGGTTAAATAATCACGAAAATGTCACGAAACACGGCTTTAGTGATGCTGATTTGAGTGTGTGGGAGATGAAAAGTTCAGGTCGAAGGAAATGTGTTGCAGAAATAAAAGCTCAGAGAATAAAAAGTTGAGCGGTGACGTTATCACTTCTGGGCTGAGCGCGTTCGATGGCTGTTTTAATCCATACGGTCATTTCTTTTTCAGGTTTTTTGATTTTGGCCAGACTGATGATTTCATTTTTTGAAATTCGTTCCCAGAATCCGTCTGTGCACAACAGTAAGGTATCTCCTTTGCTGAGCTTTTGCGAGTGTGTTTTAAAGCTGGGGTTCACTTTATTGCCGACACCAATGCTGCGGGTGAGTGCTCCCTGATCCGGATGGGTGCCCATTTGCTGTTCGGTGATTTCACCACGATCTAGTTTCATTTGTATAACCGAGTGATCCCTGCTTCGCCAGTTAAGCTTGTTAGGTGAAATCCAGTAAATACGGGTATCACCAATATGCAGGGTGCTTAACTTATTGTCTGATGAAAGCCAGCAAATAGCACAGGTTGTATGGGCTTTGATGCCGGGGTGCTCCTGAATAATTTTTTCAGACATGGTTTTGGCTGCCTGTTCTGTCAGAGAAATCAGGGCTGCTTCAGGTTGTTTTTTTAATTTGTTCAGGTTTTGTCTGGCGAAGATAAGAAAAGCTTCACAAAAATAGCGCGATGCCAGCTCACCGCCCTGATGTCCGCCCAGACCATCAGCAACAATAAAAAGTTTGCCCTGTGGTGTGAACAGATGGACTGCGTAATCCTGGTTTGTGTCTCTGTGGCCAACATAGGATAGCTCGGTAAATTTACCGGGCTTTATTGGTTTGCGATTAAATATGTTGCTGAATCTTTCAAAGAGATTCATTATTTTTCCTGATACCGGAGAAATCAAATCATACTGAATCGTCTGAACTGGTGCAAACGGAGTCAGTAAATTGTGAAGCTCTGTTATTTCATGAAACTCAAATCCAGCTTGCCATCTTTTGCTGGCGGACACCAGAAATAAGAGCCGGAGACAGGTCTGGTAAACTGGAACAGGCCATCTGTAATTCCGTCTTCTTTACCCATCATTCGCTTAAGAATGGCTTCAAATGCATCAAAAGAGTGACTATATGCGATAAACATTAAACCGGCATGCATACCTTCTGTCCAGGGTATTGAGCGTCGCAGCAAAAAGGCTTCAGGTGTAAAGCTTTCCTGTGCTGCTCTTTTAACATGTGCGGACTCTGGTGCTTCATCAAACTCTTCGTTGTCGGCATGGTGTCGCCCAATGACATCATCTTTTTCTTTTTCACTCATTTGTTTGAGGGTGTCAAAATCGTGTAGCCATTGCTGGACGGCGACAAAACTGCTGCCATTCAGAGCGGAGTTGTCCTGTACAAAAGCGACCTTCAGTGCTTCCTCGCCTTCTGGGTTTTCGGTACCATCAATGTAGCCGCTCATGTCTCGGTTTTCGTCATATTGAAAGCAATCAATGCTGTCTTCGAGTATGAAAAACTCGGTCAGAGCGTCTTCAATGTCATTGGATAAATGGAATAGTGCGCCTCTGTCTGTTCCATTCATGCAGCACCATAATGCATAAGGTGTAGAGGGGATGGTTATGTTATTGCTGGTATGTGCAGGCATGGTTTTTATGCCTGGTATAGGAGTGGGGATTTCGTTCAGCAATACTTCACCAAGACCGATCACTATGTTTTCGGTATCTATGGTTTCGTTGAGAGACTCTAAAGCATTCTTTATATTGCAGTCAGGCAATACAGAAAAAAAGAGCTGACGAGCATGTTTGGTGTTTTCAGACAGAATGGATGATTGAATGGGTGGCATGTGAGTAATCTGCGTTTGCTAAATGTATCTCTAATATAGCAAATGCTGAGGGATAGTTTTAATCCGGAATCAAAATTTCTTTATATTAAAGAATTGTTTGTGTGGAACTCAGATACATACGATCTGAGAAGTAAAGGAGAAATTGAAATGGTGCCCCCGGAGTGACTCGAACACTCGACCTACCGATTATGAGTCGGTTGCTCTAACCAACTGAGCTACAGGGGCGCAATTGCGAGTTTGGGTGACTCGCGGGTTTAATATACCCAAAGGGTATTCCCAACATCTTTTATGCGCGTCGCAATAACGCGTAAATTGACAATGCCGTTAGGCATTCTGATTATCTGTTACCAAATGACCGAAGGTGTTTAATCGGTTTGTTAAAGCGAAGCTAACAAAAAACCAGCAGCGATTATATATAAAACAAATAGTCTTTGCCATTGTATTGGTGGCTGAATGACAGAAATAAAAAAGCCCTCTTTTGAGGGCTTTAATTTTTTTCGTTTTACTCTTCGCCTAAGAAGCTGCGCAGATGTTCCGCTCGCGTCGGGTGGCGAAGCTTTCTTAATGCTTTGGCTTCAATCTGACGAATACGCTCGCGTGTTACATCAAACTGTTTACCAACCTCTTCCAGAGTGTGGTCGGTGTTCATATCGATACCAAAACGCATGCGAAGTACTTTAGCTTCACGCGCGGTCAGTGTAGACAGAATATCGCGTGTTGATTCGCTCAGCGACTGGCTGGTTGCTGAGTCAACTGGAGACAGAATGTTCTGGTCTTCGATGAAATCACCCAGATGCGAGTCTTCATCATCACCGATTGGCGTTTCCATTGAGATCGGCTCTTTAGCAATTTTAAGTACTTTACGAACTTTGTCTTCTGGCATTTCCATTTTTTCTGCCAGTTCTTCAGGCGTAGGCTCACGACCCATTTCCTGCAGCATTTGACGGAAAATACGGTTCAGTTTATTGATGGTCTCAATCATGTGAACCGGAATACGAATCGTACGTGCCTGATCAGCGATTGAGCGTGTGATTGCCTGACGAATCCACCAGGTTGCATAAGTTGAGAACTTGTAACCACGGCGGTATTCAAATTTATCAACCGCTTTCATTAAACCGATGTTACCTTCCTGGATCAGATCAAGGAACTGCAGACCGCGGTTGGTGTATTTTTTCGAAATAGAGATAACCAAACGTAAGTTAGCTTCAACCATTTCTTTTTTCGCACGACGCGCTTTGGCTTCGCCAATCGACATGCGACGATTTATTTCTTTAATTTCAGCAATGCTCAGGCCGTAATCTTTTTCCAGTGCGGCGAGGCGTTGTTGGGTTAATTTGATGTCATCTGCATATTCACTCAGGGCTGCAGAGTATTCATGGCCATCAAGGTACTGGTCAATCCAGCCGGTGTTGGTTTCGTTTTCCGGGAACGAGGAGATGAATTCTTTGCGTGGCATGTGCGCTTTTTGTGAACACATATCCAGAATATGGCGCTCCATGCTGCGAATTCTGTCTACAGTGCTACGCAAGTCATCGTTCAATGAATTGATCATTGGTGTTGCGTATTTCAGTTCCAGGAATTTGTCGGCCATGGCTTTACGCGTTTCGCCAACATTTTTGTTGTTTTTGCTGATGCCGGTGATGACTTTATCAAGTAATTTTTGCAGATCAGAGAAGATAACTGAAATTTCTTCTAAAGTTGGGCCGGTATCTTCTTCAATTTCTTCTTCGTCATCATCGTCAGCATTATCGTCCTGCAAGCCTTTATTGGTTGGCTGGGCTATTTCATCGCTGGTGTAAGCAAAGCCGGCGACCAGGTCGCTAAGACGAGATTCCTCTGCTAATACGTTATCAAAGTGAACAAGGACGGTGGCGATAGTTTTAGGGTTGGTCGCAAGGGCTTGCAGCGCCTGACCTAGGCCTTCCTCGATACGTTTTGCAATTGAGATTTCACCTTCACGTGTTAATAGTTCAACACTACCCATTTCGCGCATATACATACGGACGGGGTCAGTAGTGCGGCCAAATTCAGAATCAACAGATGCCAGAGCGGCTGCGGCTTCTTCGGCGGCATCTTCATCAGTGTCGGCAACAGCGTTATCGGACAAAATTGAGCTTTCAGAATCAGGTGCAGACTCGTGCACCTTGATGCCCATGTCATTTATCATGCTGATAATGTCTTCAATTTGTTCCGGGTCTACAATACCTTCTGGCAGGTGGTCGTTGACCTCAGCATAGGTAAGATAACCTTGTTCTTTACCTTTTGCGATCAGCTGCTTAAGGCTGGATTGTTGATCTTGAGCTGTAGGGACCTGGGTTGGTTCCGTTTCTGAATTTTGAGACATTATTTACCTGACTAAAAGATTAAACGTCGATTTTTGTCGCACAATCCACTATTTTAACATGAAATAGCCAAATCGACCACAATATTAAGGTTATAAACGGGTTCTGTCGGGGTATATTATCGACAATCGGTTGGTTATATGGTGCGTTTGGTCGCCATTTTCAATCCCATTTATTTTTAAGTAGAAAATTATAGTCAGGAGTTCGTTATGGTTAGCTTGCAGCCGCCGGTATGTGATTTTAATGCGCCGGCCATTGATTTTGATTTGCCCGGTGTGGATGGTAAGAACTGGGCCTTAAAAGACTGTATGGGTGAAAACGGGCTTTTAGTGATGTTTATTTGTAATCATTGTCCCTATGTGAAATCGATTCGGGATCGCATTGTGCGTGATGCCAGTGAGCTTAAAGCCAAGGGCGTTAACTGTGTGGCGATTATGTCGAATGATCCAAATGAATATGAAGAGGACTCATTTGAAAACATGAAAAAGGTGTCGGATGAGTTTGGGTTTCCGTTTCCTTATCTGATCGATGAGACGCAGGAAGTTGCCAAAGCTTATGGTGCCGTCTGCACACCGGATTTTTTTGGCTACAACAATCAGTTTAAGTTGCAGTACAGAGGACGTCTGGACGAAAGCAGAAAAGAGGCCGCTGATCCGAATGTTAAGCGAGATTTATTCGAAGGAATGAGTGAAGTGGCCGCTACCGGCAAAGGACCTGCTGAGCAAATTCCAAGTATGGGTTGTTCAATTAAGTGGCTAAGTGATTGATTTTTATCTTTTCTGATTCAGCTGTCTATTAACAAGTATAAATATTTATTTGCGTCAAAAGCCCTCTGTGTAGGGCTTTTGGAGTTTTTGTATGGCTTGATTTATGGGGTTATTAGGCGCTTTTAGTTGCTGAAAAAGCCGTTTTAAGCGAAAATACCCGCCCTTACGCTTGGGGGGAGTCTGTGTGATTGAGTTACATTCCTCTGGATAAGCGCTTTAGTGATAACTGAAAACAAAGAAACAGAATAAGTGTTGGGGCTTAATAAGCTGAGTTCCACAACAGTTTTTAAAACGAATTTTTAATACTTAAGGGAGAGACACAACGATGCCTTCTCGTAAAAACCTAGCTAACGCCGTACGTGCGTTAAGTATGGATGCAGTACAAAAAGCAAATTCAGGCCACCCGGGTGCACCAATGGGTATGGCGGAT
>Ga0316205_10001859_pt1 | contig 24200 bp, 17 predicted proteins | sample 3monthpyrite_MG_FD_204941 | JGI IMG/M metagenome (GOLD analysis project Ga0316205, IMG submission 204941) | Microbial mat bacterial communities from mineral coupon in-situ incubated in ocean water Damariscotta River, Maine, United States -... | ecosystem: Environmental > Aquatic > Marine >... | reverse complement strand
AGGTGCGATAGCAAATACTTCTGCAGCAGTCTCACGATGCACATCTTCACCTGCGTTAAATGCATTCATCAAACCAGGGTCAGCCGACAAATGCGCCATGATGCGCAATTCAATCTGAGAATAATCAACCGCAACAATTTGATAACCTTTCGGTGCTATGAAGGCCTGGCGGATACGCCGACCTTCAGCAGAACGAATCGGAATATTTTGTAAATTAGGATTAGATGAAGACAAACGTCCGGTCGCTGCTACCGCTTGATGATAAGAGGTGTGTACGCGCCCGGTATTGGCATCGACTTCTTCTGGCAAACGATCCGTGTAGGTATTTTTCAATTTATTCATGCTGCGATAATCAAGAATCAAACGGGGGATAGGATAATCTTCCGCCAGTTCCTGCAACACATCTTCAGCCGTTGAAGCCTGACCCTTGGGTGTTTTTTTAATCACTGGTAATTGCAGTTTTTCAAACAAAATAGCTTGCAACTGCTTAGGAGAGCCCAGGTTAAATTCTTCACCTGCAAGAGCATAAACTTCTTGCTGAATGAGTTGCATTTTCTTTTCCAACTCTTTGCTTTGTATTGCCAGCATGGAGACATCCACCAGCACACCATTGCGTTCTATTTCAGAGAGCACTGGTATGAGCGGCCTCTCTATTGTTTCAAAAACATAACGCGGCTTTTCTTGCTGACTCAGTTTATCCCACAACGTTTGATGCAAACGCAATGTAATGTCGGCATCCTCTGCGGCATAAGGCGCTGCTTGCTGCAAATCAACTTGATTAAAAGTAATTTGCTTGGCACCTTTACCTGCCACATCTTCAAAGTGAATGGTCTTGAAACCTAAATACTTAAGCGCCATGCTATCCATGTCATGTCGACTGGCAGTGCTATTATAAACGTACGATTCCAACATGGTGTCGAAAGCGACTTGTTGGATATTAATATCATAACGCGCCAACACATTCATATCGTATTTAATATGTTGACCGATAATTTTCGCCTGTTTACTTTCTAAAATAGGCTTCAACTTTTTCAACACCCAGTCACGCGATAATTGTTCTGGTGCATCGATATAATCATGCGCAACAGGTACGTAAGCAGCCTTGCCCGGCTCCACTGCAAAAGATACACCGACAATTTCGGCTTGCATATAATCCAGGCTGGTAGTTTCGGTATCAAATGCAAAATAGTCTGCTTGTTCTAGTTTCTTTAACCAGACATCGAATGCCGCTTCTGTCAGAACAGTTTCATAATCTGTTGACAGCGTGTTTTCTGTAGGGACTTGATCACTTGCACTGCCAGAGTCAGCTTGATCATTATCAAGCAATTCTGATAACCAGGTCTTGAACCCCAGTCGTTGATACCATTCAATGAGTACATCACGATCCAGGTCTTTAATATTCAGCTCTTCATCGGTTTGCTCATCAATAACATCACAGCGGATGGTGACAAGCTCTTTCGATAAAGGTAACTGCTCAAGACTGTTGCGCAGGTTCTCCCCGATTTTTCCTTTTATAGATTCAGCATTTTCGATGATGCTGTCCAGACTGTTATATTCAGCCAGCCACTTGGCGGCAGTTTTAGGCCCGACCTTGGGAACACCTGGCACGTTATCAGAGGTGTCGCCGATCAAGGCCAGATAATCGATAATTTGTTCAGGGCTCACACCAAATTTTTCACGCACGCCGTCTGCGTTCATCTTCGAATTATTCATGGTATTGATCAGGCTGATATGATCATCGACCAACTGCGCCATGTCCTTATCGCCCGTAGAGATAACGACATCTTGCCCTTTAGCAGCGGCATGACGGGATAATGCGCCGATCACATCATCTGCCTCAACACCGCTTATTTGCAACAAGGGGAAACCCATGGCGCGCACAATGTCTAACAGTGGCTCTACCTGTTCACGCAAGTCTTCTGGCATGGGAGGACGGTTCGCTTTATAGTCTGCATATAGATCATCACGAAAGGTTTTTCCTTTGGCATCGAACACAACAACCATTTGTTGGGGCTGGTAATCCTGCTTCAATTTACGCAGCATGTTAATAACGCCGTAAATTGCGCCGGTGGACATACCTTCGGCATTACTGAGGTTGGGCATAGCGTGATAGGCACGGTATAAATAAGAAGAACCATCAACCAGAATCAATGGCTGGTTTTTTTGCTTGGGCATGTTATTTCCTGAATTCATCTACTTTAATGGTATGATGAGATACTATCATGCATTCGATAGATGCCGGATAATGATGCTTGAACATTAGCGCTAAACACGCCAATCAGGACGAACAGAATGAGCAACGAAAAAAAACCGGGGCGTTCCGGACTCCCCCATATCGATGACAGCATGCTATCGCGCGAGTCCTGGAAAATTTTTCAGATCATGGCTGAATTTGTCGAGGGCTTTGAGCGTTTAGCCGAAATCAGTCCCTCCGTCAGTATCTTTGGCTCTGCCAGAACCAAGCCCGACCATCCTTATTATAAACTGGCTGAGGAAATCGCCAGGGAACTTTCTGATTCCGGCTTCTCTGTCGTCAGCGGTGGTGGCCCCGGTATCATGGAGGCTGCCAATAAGGGGGCCTATGAAGGAAAATCGGCCAGTGTTGGCCTGAATATCGAGCTGCCTTTTGAGCAGGTCGGCAATCCCTATCAGGATATCGCGTTGAGTTTTCGCCATTTCTTCTCACGCAAGGTCATGTTCGTTAAATATGCCTCGGCCTATGTTGTTTTGCCTGGTGGCTTTGGTACGCTCGATGAATTCGCCGAAATACTGACCCTGGTTCAAACCAAGAAAAGCCGCAAAATACCCATCATTCTTGTGGTTTCTTCCTTCTGGAGTCAACTGATAGACTGGTTCAAGACCACGCTGGTCGCTGAAGGCACCATCAATGCCGAAGACCTTGATTTAATCACGATTGTTGATGAACCCAGTGACGTGGTGAATATTATTTTTGATCATTACCAAAGCCGGGATTTCAAACTCTCGGCCGAAGAACAGAAAACCATGCTGGAGTTGTAACATGCCTATAAATACCAAAACCATGCTAATCATCCCCTTACTCATGCTTACGTGTAGTGTTGGCCAAGTACAGGCTGAAGAAAAGACCATAGACGTCCCTCCACCACCGGCGCTACCTGAAGGTGCTGACGATGACAGCATAAAAGCAGATGTCGTGATACGTCGTGACGAGGATAAAGTCGTAGAAGAATTCAGCGTCAATGGCGAGCTGTATATGGTTCGCATTACCCCAAAAGTAGGCAAACCCTACTATATTCGCTATCCAGATGGCGCCAAGGGACGCAGTGTACGCAAGGAACTGGATGACATTAATACCCCTTTCTGGAAATTGTTCGAATGGTAAAGGCCTGAAACCCGCCAATCCTGAGTGAACTTTTCCAACCCGACCCTTGTCTTAATCTGTAACGATCATTATTTTTCCAGGTATTTATTCATGTTAAAAGTATTACACCGTGTTTTATTAGTAATAACACTCGGCCTGACAGCTGCCACTGTCCTGGCTGCCAGTGGACCGAGAGTGGGTGAAACGGCACCTGACTTCACGCTCACTGACCTTAGCGATAAATCTCATAGCCTTGAAGAACTGCGTAAAAACGGCAATGTATTACTGGTTTTCTGGTCAACTAAATGCCATGTCTGCCATGCGATGATCCCGCAATTCAAGGAGATACATGCCAAATATAAAGACAAGGGCCTGACTTTTGTTGCCATCAATGTAGGCTTTGAAGACAAAGAAGAAGTCGACGATTATGTGTTTGAATACAAGCTCGACTATATGGTACTTAATGAAGACGATAAAAAAGCCCAGGTTGCTGAAGATTACCGCCTCATGGGTACACCGACCATTCAATTGATCGCTGCTGATGGTACCGTGACCTATCGTGGGCACCGTATTCCGGATCTTGAATCCTTGTTGGCCAGCACTGCAAAATAACCCTCTTTATGTGCTACCTCTGTCTCCGAGGTACTTCATCAAGCTGATTTAGCTGGAGCAGGCATGCTCCAGCACCAACCCCACCACTCACTGTTTTGTATGCGGCCGGCTCACAATCCTTTATAATCCCTGCCCATCGATAATAACAAAGCATTCTGATGGACAAGAGTATTACCAAAGCAATCCAGGGGCTTGAAGCCGTATCCGAGCACGCCGGGCGAACGGTGGCATGGCTGGTATTGTTACTGGTGATTCTGACTTTAGTCGTTGCTATCCCTCGCTATCTGTTGAGTAATGACGCTTTTCTTGAAATGAAATTACTTGCACTGGACTGGGAAGCCATACGCAGTTTCTACGGAAAATCCGTCAACGCACTCAGCGACAGCATTCAGTATGTACATGCCATCATCTTCATGGTCGGCGTCAGCTATGCGATGAAACATAATGACCATGTACGTATCGACATACTCTATCGAAATTACAGTACTCGCACACGCGCCTGGGTAAATATTGCCGGTTGCCTGTTATTGTTCTTCCCGACTTTTATTTTTCTTTTCTGGATGAGCCTGGATTATGTACTCAATGCCTGGCACATCAAGGAAGCTTCTTCCCGACCCGGTGGCTTGCCTTTTATTTACTTGCTGAAAAGTCTGTTACTGATCATGCCTGTGATGATGATCATGCAAGGCACGGCTTTGTTGTTACGTCAAATCCAAAGCCTGCGCGGCATGGCTGATTCACCCCCGGAAAACAACGAGTAAACCATGGCGATTTTAATGTTTGTTGTGGTTTGTATCATACTGATGGCTGGTTTTCCGGTCGCTTTTACGTTGGCAGGCACCGCACTTATTTTTGCCTTACTGGGCAGCTGGATGGACGCGTTCGATTTATTAGCATTCAAATCCGCTTTTCTCAATGCCACCAGTAGCCGCGTGTTTGGCATTATGAAAAACGGGTCCCTGATCGCTGTCCCCTTGTTTGTATTTATGGGGCTGGTGCTGGAACGCTCCAAAGTGGCCGAGAAATTACTCGATACCATGGCCGCGCTGTTTGGCCCATTACGGGGTGGATTAGGATTTTCCGTCATCATTGTCGGCACCTTGATGGCCGCCAGCACCGGCATTGTGGGTGCAACCGTCGTCACCATGGGCTTGCTATCTTTACCCACGATGTTACGACGCGGTTATGACCCCGCACTGGCGACCGGAACGATCTGCGCCTCCGGCACACTTGGGCAAATTATTCCTCCTTCCATTGTGTTAATACTATTGGGGGACGTGCTCACTAACGCCGCCAACAAAGCCGGCGCAACACAAACATCCGTCGGCGAGTTATTCGCAGGAGCATTGATTCCGGGCATTGGTTTGGTTTGTCTGTATCTGCTCTACCTTGGCTTTGTCGCCATCACCCAACCAGACAAAATGCCAGCCATTCCTTATCAGGAAAGACAAGAACGTTCGCGTTTACAACTTTTTAAACAAGTGCTCGTTGCATTACTCCCGCCACTGTTACTTATTATCTCAGTATTGGGCTCCATTATCGGCGGTTTGGCCGCCCCCACAGAAGCAGCAGCAGTAGGCGCACTGGGCGCTATTTTGTTAGCTGGCTTGCAAAAACAAATGAACATGGATGTGCTGCGTTATGCCATGCGCCGTACCGTTGCGATCACCAGCATGGTATTCATGATTTTAATCGGCGCTACCATTTTTTCTCTGGTATTTCGCGGTTATGGTGGTGAAGAACTGGTAACCAACTTGCTGCACGACTTACCGGGCAGTCAGTTCACTGCCTTGTTCCTGGTCATGTTGTTGATGTTTGTATTGGGATTTGTACTCGACTTTATTGAGATCACTTTTGTTGTCGTTCCCATCGTCGCGCCGATCTTGATGATGATGGGTGTACACCCAACCTGGCTGGGTGTCATGATTGCTATCAATTTACAGACCTCATTCCTGACGCCACCCTTTGGCTTTTCATTGTTTTACCTTCGCGGTGTTGCGCCAAAAGAAGTTCGCACCGAACAAATGTATAAAGGTGTCATCCCGTTTATCGGTATACAGATTTTTGCCATGTTAATGTTGGCCGTTTGGCCAGAATTAGCAACCTGGTTACCAACACAAATTTTTCAGGGCCCCTCTGGATAGCGATGAATCAACAAGCAAGCTCATGGAATAACTCGCTTTTGCATTTATACGTTTAAGTTCTGCATGATCAAGGGTATTATTCACCGTTTAGGTATAATGACATATGGATATGCACTGCTATAGTTATAATCACCCACAAAACTATAAAAAAATGACTTTAATTCTCAAGCCCTGCAAGAGTTTTTTATGATCGTAAATAAGCAGCAACTGGATTACGAGCGCATTCGCTACTTATATATCGGCATGAACAGGATCTTGTTTGGCGGTGTTTCACTGGCCTTGTTCATGGCTGCTATTCTTAGCCAACACCTTGAAATACGATTAGTCGCTACCTGGACCACCCTGACGCTGATACTCTATGTGCCCAGGGTTTTCCTGACCCGGCAGTTCAATAAAAATATAAAAAACAATAAGATCAACCCTTCTAATATATTAGTTTGGGAACATCTGTGGCTCATTACTTCAGTCATGACGTTATCGGCGTTTTCTTCCTTACTTTTTTTTCCTTTAGCTAATGAACACTTAACGATCGTTGCACTTTTTCTGATGGTGCTGGCTGCCGGCAGTGTGATGAATTACACCACCTCCGCCACCACTATTATTGCCACTGGCGCGGTCATTTTCGTGCCCTTAGTCATTCGTTTCTTGCAAGTGGGAGAACAAAGTTTTACCGCTTTGGCTTTTTTCTTTATCGCCTGCGCCGCAATGTTCGCTAATTATGCGATTTGCCTAAGTAAAAATGTGGTGGAAAATATTCAACTAAAAATTAACAGTGAGCAAAACTCACTTAAGGATCCGTTAACAGGGCTTTACAATCGCCGCGGCTTATATTTTTATCTGAATAAAATTATTCCGCAGTCACTAAGAAACAATGAACCCTTTGGTATTATCATTATTGATGTCGATCATTTCAAAAGCTATAACGATGATTACGGTCATAGCATTGGCGATGAAGCACTCGTTAATGCCTCAGCCTGTATAGAAAAAGAAGGCAGGGAGGGTGACCTCGCTGTTCGTTATGGCGGTGAGGAATTTCTTGTGGTATTACCCAACACCAGGCTGGATACGTTAATCGAAGTTACAGAAAGAATTTTTAAGTCTATTCGAGTCAATACCAATATCACCATCAGTGCTGGCCTGGCGATGCACCATCCCGGTTTAAACTTTGATCAACTCATTGATCTTGCCGATGAGGCGCTATACGCCGCCAAAGATGCGGGTCGCAATCAGTTCAAACTGGCCAACCAGCCAGGCGAGAAAACTCCCGCCGCCAGTTAAGCCCAGTCACTATGCCCTTGCATTCAAGTAAGCGCGCTCAGATATATTGTGCCAATCATGTGCCTGTTGACGAAATTTATCGTAAGAGTCAAAAACATTTTTTCCTAACTCGCTTTTTTTAGCCACTTCATGCACCACTTCATCAGACAGTTCTTTCAAGCGCATCAATACGTCATCGGGTAAACGCCTGAGTTCGACCTTATGGACATTCACTAATTCATACAAGGCCGCATTATTATTGGCGGTGTATTCATCCACCATATTTTGATTGGCAATGCGACAAGCGCCTGTGACGATGGATTGCAAGTCTTCAGGTAACGCTTCGAAGGCTTTTTTATTAATGATGGCTTCCAGTGTTGTACCTGGCTCATGCCAACCGGGGTAATAATAGTACTTGGCGACTTTATGAAACCCGAATGCCAGATCATTATAAGGCCCAACCCATTCAGTGGCATCCAGCACACCGGTTTGCAGTGCAGTAAACAATTCTCCACCGGGCATATTCACGGGTGTTCCACCAGCACGACTGAAGGCTTCACCACCGAGGCCGGGGATACGCATTTTCAAACCTTTAAGGTCTTCTATGCTGTTGATTTCTTTATTGAACCAACCAGCCATTTGCACCGTGGTGTTCCCTGCTGGCGCCGGAATCAGGTTAAACGGAGCGTAGGCTTCTTTCCATAGCTCCAAACCGCCGCCATGGAACAGCCAGCCGTTCATTTCCTGAGCGTTCATACCAAATGGAACTGTTGAAAAAAACTGGAAGGCCTCGTTTTTTCCTTTCCAGTAATAAGCAGCACCGTGACCCATTTGAGCGGTACCATTGGAAACAGCATCAAACACTTCAAAAGCGGGGACAATTTCCTTGGCTCCATAAACGGTCACTTGCATACGGCCACCGCTCATTTCGTTAATCATACGTGCCAATGTGTTAGCACCCGTACCCAAACCTGGAAAATCTTTTGGCCAGGTGGTGACCATATCCCATTTAATTTCGGTTTTCGCCGCGGACTGTACACTACCACCCTGCTCTTCTTTTTTACTGCAGCCGCTCAGTAGTCCAGCCCCCGCAATGGCACCGAGGCCCATTTTGCTTACAAATTCTCGACGTTTCATTGTTGCCTACCTTTATTTTTCAACCCGGACAATATTACACTATCCACAGCCATTCAAAATGGAAAAATTGCTGATTACAATAACGCATTCAATGAAACATTTAGGCTGACCTACTGGCTTGCAGAATTGGTTATACTGCTTTTAACTGTATTTAAATTTAATTTATTTTTATATATTCCTTTCAACATATAAGGTTGGCAGAATTATTGCTAATAAATACTCCAACTATTCATCACAAACCCTGGCAAACAGCACTCTTATGAACGCATTCTTAACCGTTTACACCCTATGATTGCACAATTAAGCCGACACAGAAAAAGCATTACTGCTTTGATTTGTTTGACTTTTTTAGTATCGCCCGCCTTTAATCTCTGGGGGGCTGCCTACTTTGGGTTAATGAAGCACGAGGATATCGTTACCGTGCTAAACAGGGGCCTATTACCTGCCTTTGTGATCGGAATGTTGGCGCTGGTAACGATGTATTTTTGGCGTTTTCTTCAACCACTGGCGAAAAAGCTGCGCAACAAGCAACATCAAGCCAGCCTGGCAGCACTACTGCAAAGAAGAATACGCCGCTTCAAATTTGTTTACTGGATTTTGTTCTTTTTTTATAGCCTCTCAATAACTGCTATTTATTTATACAGTGCGCAACATTCAGACATTCTTTACTCAAGTGACTTTGTCTGGAGCTTTCTGGTTTTACAATTAACCATTTCCACCATTATCGCATTGCCAGCATACCTCAGCGTATTGGACAAACTGGGCCAGCTAACACATTACACAGGTGTCCTGACTGTTCAAAACAGCATCCACTCCCGATTGTTGTTACTGGGTGGCCTACTGCCTGTTTTGTCTTACTCCTTGTTGCTGGAATATCAATGGCTAAGCGAAGGAGCCGTTCAGTCAGCCTCCTTGATCATCTGGTCAGTGCTCTGTGCGGTGACCTTAATCCTGACATTGCTATCCACTCATAACCTGCGCCGTTCATTGGCACCGGTTCAACAAGCGTTGAGTGGTAGTGGTGCTGTTACAAATAAATCACTGGCAGAACTGACGGCACATTCCAATGACGAAGCCGGCTATTTAACACAGACACTGGGTAAAGTGTTCCAACGCCTGACCGACCAGGAAACTCACATTCGCGCCATCATTGATAATGCTGCAGAAGGTATTATCGTCACCGATGACCAGGGCATGATTGATACGTTTAATCTGGCCGCACAAAACCTGTTTGGTTATCGCAGTCCGGAAGTACGCGGCAAACCCTTGTCCTGGTTAATTCATGACATGCTGGAAAAAGATGGCTCACCGGTGCATTTGTCCGGTCGCTACAAGGTCAAAGGCATCAAGCGCAATGGTAGCGAAGTATCCGTTTCAGTGTGCGTGAGTGGCGTTATCCTTAGTGGTAAACCCGTTTTCATTTACCTGGTTGATGATATTTCTGAAACTGAAGCAGCTTTGGAAAAAGCACAAAAAGCCGAAGCCATGTACCGTGATCTGGTTGAAACGGCTCATGATCTGGTCTGGAGTATGGATACCGCTGGCCACTGGACTTATCTTAACAAGGCTACCGTTAGTCTCTATGGTTACCAACCTAACGAAATGACAGGTTTACCGGTCAGTGATTTTCAACACCCGGATTATGCCGAACAAGAACAAGCGGCATTCAGTGAAATTCGTAAACAACATGGACTGTATCAATTCGAGACAGTGCATCGTGATCGCCATGGAAACGATATCTGGTTGAGCTTCAATGCGCGGGCACAAACCGACAGCGACGGTAACATGGTTCACATTTCTGGCACGGCACGCGATATTACGGATACCCGTAACTATCAGCATCAACTCAGTTATCAAGCAGAACATGATGCCCTCACCGGACTTTACAATCGACGTTTTTTCCAACAGGAACTGGATAGACTCATCGCCCGGGTTTCACGAAGTGCAGAAACATCCGGCCTGTTGTACATTGACCTTGATCAGTTCAAATACATTAATGACACACTCGGTCATGCCGCCGGCGATGACCTGCTGATTGAAATCAGTAAAATGATTTCAGCCCATGCACGTGAAGGCGATTTGTTTGCACGCTTTGGTGGTGACGAATTTACCTTGCTGCTCTACGACATTGATCCTGCCAACCTGGAAAAAGTCGCCGAAAATTTTCGCCACCTTTTTGATGAATTTATTTTTTACCATGAAGGTAACGGCTTCAGTGTTTCTTGCAGTATTGGCGCTGCCTTAATTGACGAAAGCACTCGCACTTCCGAACAAGCCATGTCCCACGCAGACCTCGCCTGCAACCTCGCCAAAACGCGTGGGCGTAATTGCGTGAATATTTACAAACCCGAAGACCGTGACGAACAAGGCATGGCCGATGACATGGGCTGGGCCGCGCGTGTCAAAGACATGATCGACAACGATCGTTTTATTCTGGCCTACCAGCCTATTATGGACACAAAAACACTCTCAACCGTCGACTACGAACTACTGCTTCGCATGCCCACTGATGATGGAAAAATTATTTTACCCGGCGGCTTCATGCCAGCAGCGGAACGTTTCGGGTTAATTCATAACCTCGATAACTGGATGATAGAAAATGCTATCCGACGACTGGCCGACATGCATGATCAAGGGATCAAAGCACGCTTCAGTGTTAACCTGTCTGACCGTGCGATTGAAGATAAAAACCTGATCGCAATGATAAAGGGCTTATTGAAAGAAACCGGACTGATCCCATCGTTCCTGAGTTTTGAGATTTCAGAAACGGCTATTATTACTCATCTTAGTGCTGCCACCGAATTTTTAGCGCAACTCAAATCACTCGGATGCCAATGCGCACTGGATGATTTCGGCTCAGGATTCTGTTCTTTTGGCTACCTTAAAGATTTACCAGTTGACCGCATCAAAATCGATGGCTCCGTTATTCATAACATTGCTAAAAACCCGGTTGATCGTGCGCTGGTTCAGTCCATGAATACGATTGCCCATGTAATGAACAAAGTAACCGTGGCGGAGTGTGTAGAAGATGAGGAAACATTAACCATCCTTAAAGAACTAGGTATTGATTTTGTACAAGGCCACCACCTTGGCAGACCGATACAAGAAGTGAATAAAATACAAACCACAGCCTGCATACATCAGAACCTCGGTCAGACTTAAGATACTTAACCTAGATTAATCCCGCTGGCATTCCATGCCCCATCATGTTTGCACCTCTATTGTGCGCTATAACGCAACACGCACCAAACCAGTGACGAAATCATCGAAAGCAACTCTGCCTATAATAGACAACATATTGATTTTATAGATTTATTTAACTGGCATCCATATTGCAATACAAATACCAGGTGAGCGTTCAGTGGCCATTACATGCCATGACAACCTGAATAGACAGCTAGGGTTCCGGTCCTTTGGGATGCCTGGTCCGAGAGCTGTCGACCTGTCTATCATGCATTCATGGTTCCGCGCAGGTTACACGGAGGGATAAAAGCCCGGGAGGAATGCAATGCATGTCATTGAACGTCCTCATAAACCACGTGTTAACGGCCGGAGGAAACATGAAAAATACAGCAACAAAACTACTCGCTCTACTGATTTTACCACTCGCCCTATTGGTTACACAGCCTGTGCTGGCCAAGGATAAATTCAAGGTAGCCTGGACCATCTATGTTGGCTGGATGCCATGGGACTACGGAAGCAGTTCTGGCATCGTGAAAAAATGGGCCGATAAATACGGCATCGAAATTGAAGTGGTACAAATCAACGACTACGTTGAGTCCATTAATCAATATACATCCGGTGCATTTGATGGATGCGTCATGACCAACATGGACGCACTCACCATTCCTGCCGCCAGTGGCGTCGACAGCACTGCACTGATTGTCGGTGACTTTTCCAACGGTAATGATGCCGTGATCCTCAAGGACAAGAAAACCCTCAAAGAAATCAAGGGTCAGAACGTCAACCTGGTAGAACTCAGTGTTTCACATTACTTGCTGGCCAGGGCACTTGATACTGTCGGTCTGACTGAAAAAGACGTAAAGGTCGTCAATACATCGGACGCCGATATGGTTGCCGTCTATGGCACCAAGGACGTAACCGCCGTCACTACATGGAATCCACTGGTCAGTGAAATCATGGCGATGCCGAACAGCAACAAACTATTTGATTCCAGCCAGATTCCGGGTGAAATTATTGACCTGATGGTCGTCAATAGCGCGACATTGAAAAAGAATCCCAAGCTCGGCAAAGCATTGACCGGTGCCTGGTATGAAATCATGGCGACGATGTCAGGCGCTGATAAAACAGCCATTGCTGCACGCACTGCCATGGGTAAGGCTTCAGGCACTGACCTGAAAGGTTACGATGCTCAATTGGCTTCCACTAAAATGTTCTTTGATGCCAAGGATGCTGTCAGTTTCACCAACAGCGCGAGCTTAAAAGACACCATGGCCAAGGTGGCAGAGTTCTCCTTTGATCATGGGCTATTAGGTGATGGCGCACCCGATGCCGGTTTCATCGGCATTGAAACACCTGCCGGTGTGTTCGGTGATAGTAAAAACATCAAGCTGCGATTCGATCCGTCTTATATGCAAATGGCAGCGGATGGTAAATTGTAAAACTGTCTGTAAACGGGCCGGGGTTCCCCCGGCCCCACTAGGCTGATCACCCATGAAAAGAATAATGAATCAACATCCAGACAGGCTACTGAAGATTTCACTCGGTGTGTTACCTTTTGTTCTGATCCTGATTATGTATATCGTCGCCTCGGATGCACGGCTGGCGGAAAATCCTCGCGATAAATTACTACCTTCAATGAGTAGCATGTCCACAGCGATTGAGACACTGGCTTTGCAACCCAGCAAACGCAGTGGTGAATACCTGTTTTGGCAGGATACCGCCTCGAGCATGACTCGACTGGGTCTGGGCATTGGCATCAGCGCCATCATCGGTTTATTTTTCGGTGTGTTGAACGGCGTGATACCTTATGCACGCGCCAATCTGTCGCCTATCATTACAGCCATATCGCTAATACCTCCACTGGCGGTACTACCTATTTTATTTATTGTTTTCGGCCTTGGCGAATTATCCAAAGTGGTGCTGATTGCCGTCGGCATTACTCCCTTTATTATGCGTGACCTGCAAAGCAAAGTGCTGGAATTGCCCAGCGAGCAAATGATCAAAGCACAAACCCTGGGAGCGTCCACCTGGCTGGTGATATTGCGCGTAGTATTGCCGCAAGTGTTACCACGCCTAATAGAGGCCTTGCGACTGTCACTGGGTGCCGCCTGGTTATTCCTGATAGCCGCCGAAGCGATTGCCTCAACCGATGGCCTCGGTTACCGGATTTTTCTGGTACGTCGCTATTTGTCTATGGATGTCATCCTGCCCTATGTGGTATGGATCACTTTCCTGGCCTTTATGACCGATTACCTGTTGAGAATGATTTCATTAAAAGCATTCCCCTGGTTCCATAGCGGAGGCAAATAAACATGGCCATCATTCAGGCAAGCAATGTATGGAAAGAATTTGGTGATAATATTGTCCTGGAGCAGGTCAATGTGAGCGTTCAGGAAGGGGAATTTGTAACCGTCGTTGGCACCTCCGGCTGCGGCAAAACTACCTTTCTACGCATGCTACTGGGCGTCGAACAAGCCACCCGTGGTCAACTGTTGCTCGATGGTAAACCCTTCCCTGAGGAGCCAGGTCCCGAACGAGGCATTGTGTTCCAGAAATATTCGGTATTTCCACATTTAACGGTTTTAAAAAACACCGTGCTGGGCATGGAGTTTGAACAATCCAGAATACTCGGCAAGCTGTTTGGCACTCCGCGCAAGCAGGCGGAAGAAAAAGCACGCACTATGCTCGAATCTGTCGGCCTGACCCATGCGCTCAATCTATATCCACATGAATTATCCGGCGGCATGCAACAACGTTTGGCGATTGCGCAAGCATTGATGAAAAATCCACGCATTTTGTTGCTGGATGAGCCCTTTGGTGCACTCGATCCCGGTATCCGTGCAGATATGCACCAACTGATTCTGGATATATGGAAAAAAACCGGGTTGACTATTTTCATGATCACACATGATTTGCAGGAAGCTTTTTATCTGGGCACACGCTTATGGGTATTTGACAAAAAACGCCTTGATAAGCAAAATCCAACAGCCTATGGTGCTTGTATCACTTATGATATCCCCGTGGGTGAAGTAGACCAGTCCACCCTGGAAAGTATTGATCATTCAATGCAAGATACACACAAAGTACTGACTGAGCCGGAACTTAATGTATGAATAACAACGTTTTATATGAAGATGAAATCCCCGGTGGCGCGCACTGGTCGATGTTAATGCGCCAGGGTACCTGCCTGCGACTGATTGATAAACTCGGTGGTGCCAATGTCGGCATGCTGTTTTATAATCCGTCGAATTATCTGGAGCGCTACAATGCGCCGGATACACTCAAATGCCAACATACGTTTAAACTCACTCATGGTCACTGCCTGTATTCTGACATGGGCAGAATTTTTTGCTCAATTATCGAAGACAGCGTCGGCTGGCATGACAGTGTGGGCGCTAACTCGACCAAAAAGAGTGTCGCTGAAAAATGGGGCGAACACAGTTATCAGGATTACCACAATGACTGGACATTAAATGGTCATGACAGTTTTTTGATTGAGCTCGCCAAATATGGCATGAACGCCCGCGACATGGCGGCCAACCTCAATTTGTTTAGTAAAATTGCTGTCGATGAAAACGGCAACATGCACTATGAAACTGATAACAGCAAGGCGGGTAATGCCATCACGTTACGTTTTGAAATGGATACGCTGGTGGTTTTTCATACTTGTCCTCATCCTATGAATCCTGCCATCGAGTACCCGAAACAGCCTGTCATTTATCAAATCAGCAAGGCAGCCGCCGTAAGCGAAAATGACGAGTGTATGAATTCACGCGATGAAAATCGTCGGGGCTTTAAAAATACACAACTGTATAACATAGGATGTGGCTGTCATGATTAAAGTAAGCAAACTACAGCCGGAACAGGCCATTGACCGTGTCGTAGTGGCGGCCGGTGATTATTATATAAAGGTAGTTAAAGCGGGACAGACTTTTCGCATACTGGACCTTGAGGGTAATCAGGCTGCTGATACACTTTTTTATAACGCCAACAATCCAGCTGAACGTTATAGCGCCATGGATACCCTACGTGAGCAGGGCAATATTTATTTAACTGCGGGGACTCGACTACTATCCAATGAAGGCAACCTGATGCTGGATATTGTCGCTGATACTTGTGGACGGCATGACACCCTGGGAGGCGCCTGTGCCACTGAGAGTAACACCGTCCGTTACGCCCTGGAAAAAAAATGCATGCATGCCTGTCGTGACAGCTGGATGTTGGCCGTGGCTGAGCATGAGGAATTCGGCATCAGCAAACGTGACATCACACATAACATCAATTTTTTTATGAACGTACCCGTTACTCCGGACGGTCAACTGACTTTTGAAGACGGTATTTCAGATGCAGGGAAATACGTAGAAATGAAAGCGGCGATGGATGTGATCGTATTAATATCCAATTGCCCTCAATTGAATAATCCTTGCAATGCTTATAACCCGACGCCGGTAGAAGTTTTGATCTGGGAATAAATTCAGCAATAAAACATACAACAGATTTTAGTTTAGCTTACCCATGCATCAACGGACGACCCTGATGCATTGAGTTTAATCGGGACGACCCGAAACAGTTTTTGAGAGATTCCATGTTCAAGAAAGTACTGATCGCTAATCGGGGTGCGATTGCCTGTCGAATTATTCGTACACTAAGTCTTATGAACATTTCATCGGTTGCCGTGTACGCCGAAGCCGATGCTGATTCATTGCACGTGTCGCAAGCCAGTGAAGCCTGGACTCTCGGTGATGGCAGTGCAGCAGATACTTACCTTGACCAGGACAAGCTGTTTAATATCATAGAGCAATCTGGCGTTGAAGCCGTTCATCCAGGCTATGGTTTTCTCAGCGAAAACCCTGACTTTGTCCAGCGCTGTGAACAGCAAGGCATTATTTTTCTCGGCCCTACCACTGAACAGATGTCCGCCTTTGGATTAAAACATTCAGCACGTGAACTGGCTGAAAAGAATCAGGTGCCATTATTACCCGGCTCAGAGTTATTGACCGATACCGCACAATCATTAACCGAAGCAAGACGTGTTGGCTACCCGGTCATGCTAAAAAGCACTGCCGGCGGTGGTGGTATCGGTATGCAATTATGCTGGGACGAAGATGAGCTGACCAAAGCTTATGATACAGTCAAACGGCTCAGTGCATCCAATTTTTCCAACGACGGTATCTTTATAGAAAAATTTGTCGAACATGCCCGCCACATCGAAGTACAGGTGTTTGGTGATGGGCAAGGTCATGTCATTGCGCTCGGCGAACGTGATTGCAGCACTCAACGGCGCAATCAAAAAGTGATTGAGGAAACACCCGCGCCCAACATACCCGATGCGACTCGCCAACAAATGCGTGCTGTAGCCATTCGCTTATGTTCAGCCGTAAACTATCGCAGCGCCGGCACCGTAGAATTTGTTTATGACCAGGACAAACATGCGTTTTATTTTCTTGAAGTCAATACCCGCCTACAAGTTGAACATGGCGTCACTGAACAAATTTTTGGTGTCGACCTGATCAACTGGATGGTCAACCTTGGCGCACAGGAGATGCCGTCTTTATCTTCGATAGAAAACACTCTGCATGCCAATGGCCATAGTATTCAGGTGCGACTCTATGCTGAAGACCCGCATAAAAATTTTCAACCTTGTGCCGGGCTGCTCAGCCAGGTCAAATTCCCGCAAGCTGATGGTCATAGTTTGCGAATTGAGCACTGGATTGAAAGCGGCGTAGAAGTATCGGCCTTGTATGACCCGATGCTGGCTAAAATCATTGTCCACGAACCGACTCGCGAACAGGCCATAGATAGCCTGACGCATGCAATGAATGAACTGCAAATATATGGCATTGAAACTAATCGTGAATTTGCATTACACATTTTACAAACCGATATTTTCAGACAAGGCAAAATCTTTACTCGTACACTGAATGACTTTCACTATCGGCCGGCAGTCATTGATGTGGTGGTTGCTGGCACCCAAACCAGTATTCAGGATTATCCCGGCCGCACCGGCTATTGGGATGTCGGTGTGCCACCCTCAGGCCCTTTCGACTCGCTGTCATTCCGTCTGGGTAACCGCTTACTGGGTAATAAAAGAGACTGTGCAGGACTGGAAATCACACTGAATGGTCCCACCCTGCGTTTCAATACCGATACAACTATTGCACTGACCGGTGCGTACATGCATACCACCCTGGATGGTGAAGAGATCAACTTCTGGAGAGCCATCAACGTACTGGCAGGCCAGACACTGAAAATCGGCAAACTCGAGCAGACTGGTGCACGTGGCTATTTACTGGTCAGTGGCGGCATTCAATGTCCCGAGTATCTTGGTTCCAGGTCCACCTTCACGCTTGGACAGTTCGGTGGTCATGCCGGGCGTTTGCTAAGACCGGGAGATGTGCTAAGACTAAACGAAACTGCAAACGCAGCTCAGTGCTCATCCCTGCCCCCTGCACTCATACCTTCTATAGACACAGAATGGACCTTGCATGTGATTTATGGTCCACACGCAGCACCGGATTTTTTTACCGAACAGGATATGACAATATTTTTTCAATCCAGCTGGGAGGTACATTATAACTCCAGTCGTACCGGCGTTCGCCTGATCGGCCCCAAACCTGACTGGGCTCGTTCAGATGGTGGTGAAGCAGGCATGCATCCTTCCAACATTCATGACAATGCATATGCTATTGGTGCCATCGATTTTACTGGAGATATGCCAGTGATCCTGGGGCCGGACGGACCGAGCCTGGGTGGATTTGTTTGTCCGGCAACGGTAATACAGGCAGATCTATGGAAGCTGGGTCAACTCAAAGCAGGTGACAAAATTAAATTTGTCGCCGTGACGATTGATGATGCAGTCAAACAGGAGTCTGCACAGTTACAGTCCATTGAAACATTAAACCACGTCACCGTGCATAGCCAACCGGTTACACCTGAGCATGCCGTTATCAAGACACTGGATGGCAAGAATGCCAATAGTGATGTCGTTTATCGTGTCTGTGGCGATCATTATTTATTGGTCGAATATGGCCCGCAAATTCTCGATATCAATCTACGCTTTCGTATACATGCATTGATGCTCTGGTTACAACAGCAATCTATTCGCGGCGTACTCGAACTCACGCCCGGTATCCGCTCCCTGCAAGTACACTATAACAGTCAGACAATATCGCTCGATGCATTACTGGATCACCTGGCACAGGCTGAAGCCGAACTCTCGGACATTGAAAATCTTGAAGTAGAATCCCGCGTTGTTCATCTGCCATTAAGCTGGAACGATGATGCTTGTACTCAGGCCATTGAAAAATATATGCAATCGGTCAGGAAAGATGCACCATGGTGCCCGAGCAACCTTGAATTTATTCGCCGCATCAATGGACTCGATTCCATCGATGAAGTTAAAAAAATTGTTTTTGATGCAAGCTATGTAGTTATGGGACTGGGTGATGTTTACCTGGGTGCGCCAGTCGCAACTCCAATGGATCCACGTCATCGGCTGGTAACAACAAAATACAATCCAGCACGCACCTGGACGGCCGAAAATTCGGTTGGCATTGGTGGTTCTTATCTGTGTGTTTATGGCATGGAAGGGCCAGGCGGATATCAATTTATTGGCCGCACCTTGCAAATGTGGAACCGTTTCCGTCAAACAAAAGAATTCTCTCAACCGTGGTTATTGCGATTTTTTGATCAAATTCGGTTTTACGAAGTCAGCGCACATGAACTCAAACAGATACGTCTTGATTTCCCTAAGGGTCAGTACCCGATCAAGATTGAGAAAACACGTTTCAGCCTGAAACAATACAATCAATATTTAGCAGATCATCAATCAAGTATTGACGTCTTTACGCAAAAACGAAAACAGGCCTTTGATCAAGAGTTACAACGCTGGATTGAAAGTGGACAAATAAACTTTGAATCAGATCAACAAATCAGCAGTGATCCTGCCCTGGAAGAAGTACTGGGCAATAATGAAATTGCTGTCGAAAGTCATGTGGCTGGCAACATCTGGAAAATTCTCGTCAACCCCGGTGACACCGTTGTGGAAGGCCAGGCCTTGCTGATACTTGAATCCATGAAGATGGAAATCGAACTCTGCGCTGCAGAAGCAGGCACTATTAAAACCTTATTAAAAACTGAAGGTAGCCAGGTAGCTGCCGGGCAACGCTTACTGGTTATGGAGCTGGCATGAATATCAAGAACCTCACTATCAAACAACTACACACGCATTACAAAAATGGTGATTTCACCCCGAAGCAACTATGCCATTACCTGCTACAACAATCTCGAGAACTATACGATTTTAATACATGGATATATTTACTCAATGAAGATGAACTACAACCCTATCTTGATCGTCTACAGACCTTCTCAATTGAGCAACTTCCACTTTATGGAATACCCTTTGCAATCAAGGATAATATAGACCTCGCTGGCATACCTACTACAGCGGCTTGCAAGGAATTCAGTTACATAGCAGAAGAAACTGCCTTTGTAGTCGATCAACTGATCAAAGCAGGAGCTATCCCGCTTGGAAAAACCAATCTCGACCAGTTTGCGACCGGGCTGGTAGGTACACGTTCACCTTACGGTGAAACACATAATTCGTTTAATCGAGATTATATTTCAGGCGGCTCCAGCTCCGGATCTGCCGTATCAGTCGCGCAAGGCCTTGTGAGTTTTTCACTCGGCACTGACACGGCCGGTTCCGGTCGAGTACCAGCGGCCTTTAATAATATACTCGGCATGAAACCAAGCCGCGGCGTACTCAGCAACCATGGCGTTGTACCCGCCTGTAAAACATTGGATTGTGTTGCGATTTTTGCTAGCAGCACTGATGACTTACAACGCCTGTTCAACATAACCGCCATTTTTGATCCGCAAGATGCCTATTCCAGGCATAACCCTTCCTCCAATGAAGGCTCCCGATGTTTACACACAACGGCCTCATTCAGTTTTGCGATACCGAAATCCTCACAACTGCAATTTTTTGGTGATAAGGAATACCTGCAGTGTTTTGAAGACACCATCAAACAACTGGAACAACTTGGCGGGCATAAGCATGAAATTGATTTTGAACCCTTTATGCAAGCTGCTCGACTACTCTATGAAGGACCCTGGGTCACAGAACGGTATCTCGCTACCCAACCCATCATTGACGAACAACCCGAAACATTGCTGGACGTAACACATAACATTATTATCCAGGGTAAAGACAAATTAGCCGGCGATCTTTTCAGTGCGCAATATAAACTACAGGCCTGCAAACAAATAACTGATGCGCTACTTAAAGACTACGATTTCATGCTAACACCCACCACCGGCACTCACTATACTATTGATGAAATCAGACAATCACCCGTGCAATTGAATTCCAATCTCGGCTATTACACCAACTATATGAACTTGCTTGATTATGCATCCATTGCCGTCCCTTCCGGTTTGACAAACAAAGGCATGCCTTTTGGTGTGACCCTGGTTTCAAATGCCTTCTCGGACATGAAGCTATTATCCTTTGCACAGTCTTTACATCACAGTCAACCACAAACACTCGGAGCAACAGACTGGCCACTACCTGCACAAGAAAAGAACACCTCTGATAGCGATGATACCTATACGCAAATTGTTGTATGCGGCGCCCATATGCAAGGCTTACCACTCAATCATCAATTAACCGATCGTGGCGCTACACTGATTGAACAATGCCAATCATCTACTGATTATAAACTGGTCGCTCTACCTGGAGGCCCACCAAAACGACCGGGTATGCTACGTGTTAGTGAAAAGGGAAAAGCTATTGATGTTGAAGTGTGGAAAATTGCTATCGATCAACTGGGCAGTTTTCTCAAAGGTATTCCTAAACCACTCGGTCTCGGGACAATTGAATTATATGATGGACGCTGCGAGACCGGCTTTATTTGTGAAGCCTATATTGAGGCCGAAGCTGAAGACATTAGTGAACTGGGTGGATGGCGAGCCTACTTAAATACACTTTCCTGAAACCATCAGATAATCAAGATACTTTTATCCTGACCACGTTCATCACTTCCATTTCAATGCCAGCCACCATTTCCACGGACGGATAGTACGTTAAATTCACCCGCGCACCCTTCAGATTTTTATACTTTTGTTGGCGTTTGTATTTAAAAGGTACATCGTAGTCTTCCAGCATAAGTGTATTGATAAACCAGCTTTCTTTTTCGGTTTGCACATGCGAGGTCACCCTGAGGCCATCAGATTGTATCAGGCGTTCGTGTTTTTTTAATAATTTTTTAACGTCGGAAGGCATAGCGTCATTCTATTCATTGTTTATTGAAAATAACCACAGATCGTTTCCAGAATATTTCAGGGAGCTACAAAACCTGCAAATTCGCATAAGACAACACCAGCCACTTGCTACCTTCAAAATCAAAATTAACTTGCACACGCGCGCTGTTGCCCTGGCCTTCGTAGTTCAATATCACCCCTTCACCGAATTTCGGGTGGTTAACACGCTGGCCCAATTGCAAGCCTTCGGGCGTTTCGTCCAGCGAGCTACTTCCTGTGTGTGTACTGGCACTACTCACTTTGGGCCTTACTTCTTCAATTAATTCAGCGGGTATTTCACTCACGAAGCGTGAAGGCGTTGGGTACATATCATTGCCATAAATTCGGCGTTGCTCGGCATAGCTGATTACCAGCTGCTGTTCTGCACGCGTCATGCCCACGTAACAAAGCCGTCTTTCCTCTTCCAGCCGACCCGCTTCTTCGATTGAGCGTTGGTGCGGGAACAGGCCTTCTTCCATGCCACACAAAAACACCATCGGGAATTCCAGGCCTTTTGCTGAATGCAATGTCATGAGTTGTACGCAATCTTCCCAGGGGTCGGCCTGACCTTCACCGGCTTCCAATGCTGCGTGCGATAAAAAAGCAGCCATGGGTGTCATGGCTTCATCTTCTTCAGAGCGTTCATAGTTACGTGCGGCAGTGACCAGCTCTTCCAGATTTTCTATTCGCGCTTCACCCTTTTCGCCTTTTTCCTTATTACGGTAATGATCGATCAACCCACAATGCTCTATCACCATTTGTACTTGTTCATAGAGCTCAATGTTTTGACAGTCATCCGCCATAACATTAATGAGCTCCTGAAATTTCATTAATGCACTGACTGCACGTGCAGCCAGTGTTTTTTCAGCGATCACTGTTGATATGGCATCCCACATCGACATGGAGCGCATGCGCGCCATGTCGCGTAGTGCAACAATACTACGATCACCAATGCCGCGAGTGGGTGTGTTAATGACGCGTTCCAGTGCTGCATCATCATGACGATTTTCTACCAGGCGACAATAGGCCAGAGCGTCCTTGATTTCAGCACGCTCGAAGAAACGCTGGCCGCCATACACCCGGTAAGGAATACCGAGCATCATTAAATTTTCTTCAAACACGCGTGATTGCGCATTGGAGCGATAGAGGATGGCTGTTTCACGCCGTGCATTACCCTGCTCGACCCAATCGCGTATACGATCAATCACATAGCGCGCTTCATCGGTTTCATTAAATGCAGCGTACAGGCGAATGGGCTCACCTTCGTCATCGGCTGTCCATAGTTCTTTACCTAAGCGGTCGCTGTTGTGACTGATGAGCGCATTGGCGCCAGCAAGAATATTGCCACTGGAGCGGTAATTCTGTTCCAGCTTGATAGTTTGTGTACCAGGGAAGTCATGAGATAACTGGTGGATGTTTTCAATTTTTGCACCGCGCCAGCCATAAATGGATTGGTCATCATCCCCCACGATAAAGACGTGGCCTTTATCCCCTGCCAACAGGCGCACCCAGGCATATTGAATGGTATTGGTATCCTGAAACTCATCCACCAGTATGTGACGAAAACGCGATTGGTAATGTTTTAAAACCTCCTGCTTGTCTCGCAACAACTCGTGAGCACGCAGTAACAACTCGGCAAAATCCAGTAAACCGGACCGCTGACAGGTTTCTTCATACACCCGGTATAATTCAATCATGGTCGTCTGGAACGGGTCATTTTCCGCATCCAGGTGCTGGGGACGTAGGCCTTCATCTTTTTTGGCATTGATAAACCACTGTACTTGCCGTGGCGGCCAGCGTTGCTCATCGATATCCAGGGATTTGAGTGTACGACGTATCAGGCGGTATTGATCATCCGAATCCAGTATTTGGAAACCCTGTGGTAAACCGGCATCCATCCAGTGAGCACGTAATAAACGGTGCGCCAGGCCATGAAAAGTACCCACCCACATCTTAGTGACTGGAACATCAAGCATGTTTTCTATGCGGCCACGCATTTCAGCAGCTGCTTTATTGGTGAAAGTAACCGCCAGCACACCATGGGCAGACACCCCTTCCACCGCTAGCAACCAGGCTATGCGATGCACCAGCACGCGCGTTTTTCCACTACCAGCACCCGCCAGCACTAACAAGGAGCGCTGATTAGCTGTTACCGCTTCGCGCTGCGCCTCGTTGAGATCGTCAAGAATATTAGATACATCCATCCGGGTATTTTAACAGAA
>Ga0316205_10001858_pt1 | contig 24217 bp, 26 predicted proteins | sample 3monthpyrite_MG_FD_204941 | JGI IMG/M metagenome (GOLD analysis project Ga0316205, IMG submission 204941) | Microbial mat bacterial communities from mineral coupon in-situ incubated in ocean water Damariscotta River, Maine, United States -... | ecosystem: Environmental > Aquatic > Marine >... | reverse complement strand
AGTCGATATCGTCCAACTTTGTATTCTACCGAATGTTGCAAAACTACAAATCCTCGCTACCCCTCTAATCGCTAAGTAGGGTCTGTTTATTTTTCATACTTCACGACTAGACTACAGAGGTGACGTATCAAAGATAAACAGCCCTGGAGATTGGGGTAGTAAATTACTCTCAGGGCGCGTATTCTATCATTATTCTATTCTTTCATCCTAAGGAAACTGCTTCTAATGATTATTAAAATATTGATTGGTATGGCGATGTTAGCCATCCTTTTTACCCTTTTTAGAAGTTTGTATTTTTTAACCACCGAAAAATCCGACTCCAAAAAAACAGTGAATAGTTTAAGTTGGAGGATAGGATTGTCGATTGGCTTGTTCATTTTGATAGTAACAGGTATTTTCTTTGGCTGGATTGAACCCCATGGATTACCAACTTTAAAACCGGAATAATTCAGATACTAGTGGTTCTGTCTTTGTCCAGAATACGCTGGTTAGGAATGCGAGCAGAAGCGGTAAAGTTGGCCAAATAGGAAAATACAAAATAGAGTTGTTCGTCTGAACCGCAAATTAATTGATTTAGTCACAATAAAAAACCGAAGCAACGACTTCGGTTTTTTATTTTTGAGATTACTCGACTGAGAAAAACTACAGCAGATAAACAAATATAAACAGGAATAACCAAACCACATCAACAAAATGCCAATACCAGGCACCTGCTTCATAAGCAAAATGATGTTTCTCGGTAAAATGTCCTTTGGCGCAACGGATCGATAATACAATCAAAAATATGGTGCCTAAAGTGACGTGAAATCCATGAAATCCTGTCAACATAAAAAACGTTGAACCATAGATGCCACTACCCAGGGTTAAGCCCATTTCTGTATACGCATGATAATACTCTAATACTTGCAACGCCAGGAAGATAACCCCTAGCAAAGCAGTGATTGAAGTATAGGTTAACAGTTTCTTACGATTATTTTCCTTTAACGCGTGATGTGCAATCGTCAAGGTCCATGAACTGGTCAAAAGAATCGCCGTATTAATCGCTGGTAGCCCCCAAGCTCCCATGCCTTCTGTAGTGGTTCCATCTGGCGTCGTTGTTAGTGGCCATTGCGGTTTAAATTCTGGCCAAATTATAGCGTGGGTCATCATATTATTACCTTCGCCACCTAACCAGGGAATGACTAATTGTCTGACGTATAACAAAGCACCAAAGAATGCTGCAAAAAACATAACTTCAGAGGTTATAAACCACAACATGCCTTGTTTAAATGAGCGATCCATCTGAGCGCTGTATAAACCGTCCATAGACTCTTTAATGACATCGCCCCACCAGCGAAAAACCATATAAATCATCACCGCTAGTGCGGCCATAAATACGAATCCGCCCCAATTTTGGGTACCCGTTGCGACCGTATCCGTTGATTGATGAATATAGTTGCCGCCGCCCCAGGCGATGAAAAACAAAGCCACTGCGCCAACAAACGGCCAAGGACTTTGTTCTGGCACGTAATAACTTTCGTACTTTTCTTCTGTTTCTGTACTCATTGTTAATCTCCATTTAAGCGAATCAGTTTTTGAAAACTATTCGCCCTATTTGGTCGCCACCGCTTCGACTTTTACCGAGTCGGTGATATTAAATAATTGGTAGGATAATGTTAATCGAGTAATATCTTCCGGAATATCGGCATCAATATAAAACTTCATTGGCATTTCTATTTCTTCACCGGCATTCAAACGTTGCTGGTCGAAACAAAAACACTCCGTTTTATTTAAGTATAATGCCGCTTCACCGGGCGACACGCTAGGAACCGACTGTCCGACGATATCAAATTTAGAACGGTTTTTTGCGTAAAAACGAACTTCATTCAACTCGCCTGGATGCACTTCAATCGATTTAACCATCGATTTAAATTCCCAAGGCATGCCTCGATTAATATTGGTTAAAAACTCCACCGTAATGACTCGCTCCTTATCGATATCAACTTTCTCATAGAGCGCTTGCCCACGAGTTTTTCCATTAATTCCAGTGATATCACAAAAAACGTTGTAAAGTGGAACCAAGGCAAATGCAAATAAAAACATGCCGCCGATTATTGCTATCAGTCGCAAAATTAGCTTTTTGTTTTCATCTTTTTGCACTTGCTCTGTCATTTTTAATCTTCGCTACTAGTCTACTTTAGGGGGAGTTGCAAAAGTATGGTAAGGCGCAGGTGATGGCAATGCATCCCACTCCAGACCAGTCGCGCCTTCCCATTGTTTCTCATCTGCTTTTTTACCACCGCGTATTGCAATAATAATTGAGATAAGAAAATACACCTGAGTAAGGCCCAACCCAAACGCACCAATACTTGCCCACATATTAAAATCAGCAAACATCATATTATAATCAGGAATACGACGCGGCATACCGGCAAGTCCACTGAAATGCATTGGGAAGAAAGTCAGATTTACAAAAATCATCGATAACCAAAAATGAATTTTTCCCGATGTTTCGTTGTACATTTTACCTGTCCATTTAGGCAACCAATAATAGACCGCCGCTGTCGTACCAAAAATGGCACCTGGGAATAAAACATAATGAAAATGTGCAACAACAAAATAGGTATCATGATATTGGAAATCGACCGGTGCCATTGCCAGCATAACGCCAGAGAAACCACCAATAGTAAACAGGATAACAAAGGCGATAGAAAACAACATTGGCGTTTCAAAGGTTAGAGAACCTTGCCACATTGTTGCCACCCAATTAAAGACTTTAACACCGGTTGGTACAGCGATAAGCATGGTTGCAATCATAAAGAACAACTCACCCGCAACCGGCATTCCGACAGCAAACATGTGATGTGCCCATACAATAAATGATAACAAAGCAATAGATGCCGTCGCATACACCATCGATGAATAACCGAATAGTTTTTTACGAGAAAATGCTGGAATAATTTCTGAAACCACACCGAAAGCGGGCAAAATCATAATGTACACTTCTGGATGACCAAAGAACCAGAATATATGCTGGAACATCACCGGATCGCCACCGCCAGCCGCATCAAAGAAAGAGGTGCCAAAATGACGGTCTGTCAACATCATGGTCACAGTTCCGGCTAAAACGGGCATAACCATGATTAAGAGGAATGCTGTGATTAACCAGGTCCAAACAAACAATGGCATCTTCATTAATGTCATACCCGGAGCACGCATGTTAAACACCGTCACAATCACGTTTATCGCACCCATAATGGATGAAATACCCATCATATGAACACCTAAGATAAAGAAATCAGTACTCGGTGGACCATAGGTTGTAGATAGAGGCGCATAAAAAGTCCAACCAAAGTTTGGCGCACCACCCTCCATAAATAGAGATGAAAGTAACAAAGTAAATGCGAAAGGTAATATCCAGAAACTCCAGTTATTCATTCTTGGTAGTGCCATATCCGGCGCACCAATCATCATAGGAATTAACCAGTTGGCTAAACCGACCATGCTTGGCATGACCGCACCAAAGACCATGATCAAACCATGCATGGTTGTCATCTGGTTGAAGAAATTGGGTTCAACAAATTGAAGTCCTGGTTGATAAAGCTCGGCACGGATAACCATTGCCATTGCCCCACCAATCAGGAACATGATAAAAGAAAACCATAAATACATCGATCCGATGTCTTTGTGGTTGGTCGTATATAACCAGCGAGTAATGCCGGTTGGATGATGATCGCTCATGTTGATCGTCTCCTATTAGTTACCGGCTTTAAAAGCCTGAATGTCAGCGGGTTGAACTTTATCACCTGTATTGTTACCCCAAGCATTACGCTCATAGGTAATTACGGCTGCAAGTTCTGCGTCTGTAAGTTGTGGTCCGTAAGCGGCCATTCCAGTGCCTTGCTTACCGTTCACTACAATACTCATATGCCCGTCAATAGGGCCAATAGCAATTGCACTGTCCTTCAATGCTGGGAATGCAGGTGGCATACCTTCACCATTAACTTGGTGACAAGCGGCACATTTGGATTCATAGGTTGTTTTACCAAGTGTCATGAGTTTATCCATATCCCAACTTTGAGCAGCGGCTTCGGCGGCAACTTTTGCTGCAATCTTACGCTCTTGTGCCTTTTGGTCAGTCCATTTTACAAAATCTTCTTTACTTAGCACTTCGACAACAACCGGCATAAATCCATGATCTTTACCGCAAAGTTCCGTACATTGCCCCCTGAAAATTTTTCCAGCGGCACTTTCGGGCACCAGTGTCCAGGTTTCATTGATAAAGCCAGGTATTGCGTCTTTTTTAACGGCTAGATCAGGTACCCACCAGGAATGGATAACATCTTGTGCGGTTACCAAAAACCTTACTTTAGTACCGGCAGGAATGACTAATCGATTATCAACCGCCAACAAATAATTAGGATCGTCTACTTTAAGAGAACGATCGAGATTACTGAAGAAATCGACATCGTATTCAAGATATTTGTAATGCCATTTCCACTGAGAACCAGTTACTTGAATACTCATTTCCGGTTCCGACGCATCTTCCATTTTGATTAACAGTTTCACCGCGGGAATCGTTAAATAAATAAGAATAAGGATGGGAATAATAGTCCAGATAAATTCTACTTTAGTGCTATGCGAAAAAGTCGCCGGTGTAGGATTTTTGGACTTGCGATGAAAAATAAACGAATAAATCATAGCGCCGAAAACGAAAACTGAAATGATAACCATCACCCACACAACCAACATATGTAGGTCGTAGGCTTCAATACTTGTTTCAGTTACTCCGGGGCGCATATTCATTTCAGCTGCTGCCTGCACTACACCACTAAGCATAAAGCCTAGTAACGAAGTAATACCAGCAATCAACTTGCGTCGAATGGCCATTGAAAGATCTCCATTTTTATTGTAAAACGGCCGGGCCGTTTTTTGGATTAGATGAAAAATAAGGAATTAACGTTTAGAAATGACAGGTTCTTAACAAGAAACTGGCCAAAAAATGCCCATACCCCTCCTTATTGTGGAGGAATTATAAGGTACGAGCGGTAGGAATCAAGCAAAAATGTAAGATTCTGTAAAGATAGAATCGATTCTAATATTGATTTGGCTCAACAAATGAATCAAATAAAATCGTTTATTAAGGATTTAGACCTTTAATTTGCTCTTCAATCGGATAATCCGGGTAAATTTTCTTGAATCGAATTAACTCCAAACGAGCGACTTCATTGTCACCATTTTTCATGAAATTAATGATTCTTCGAGCCCATGCATCTTTTTCTGGATACACCGTTTTGGACAAATGAGTTCCGGTATAAATTTCATCATCCTTGATATCGGAACGAAAATCATTATTTTCCTGGCTCTCTAATTCAAAAGGTACCGGATCTTTTGTCGTTGCCTCTGGTACATCGGGAATAGCTTGTAATAGTGGCAATTTTCTTTTGACTCTACTTGACTCGACCATTAATTTTTCGTTGACGGATTCCTGGTTTATCTTAATTGATGTTGCTTGCGATGCTTGTTCAGATTGTTCCATTTGATAACCGGGTGTCTGCCAGATTGGCTTTAGGGCGAATACGGTGAAAGTGAATCCTGCTGCTATATAAAGTGGTAAAGATAACTTTCGCCACCAACTTATCTGATATTCTGAACGTGTTTTAGGCTGACTAATTTCTCGATGTGCTGCCGCCAAAATCTGCTTATCTAACACATCATTCGGCAGCGGACTCACCTGATCCGCTATTACTTTTTCCAGTTTTGACCAATCCTTCGAAATTTCCTGGTCTGAATTTTGATTGCTATATTTCATTTTTCTGAGCTCCTGAAGACTCGATTAGCAAGCCTTTCAGTTTACTTGTAGCGTATCTTAAACGGCTTTTTACCGTTTCCTTACCACAATCGAGAATATGAGAAATTTCATCAAGAGACAACCCAGCATCCAACTTTAGTAGCAAGACATTTTTTTGTTCAAACGGCAGATGGCCAATTTGTTTTCTCAGTTCTATCACCATCGCCTGGCATTCTTTCTTTTTCGCGTCACTTATCAAATCAAAAGACTGTTCAAGATTGGCGTTGGCATCGTCATATTCACAATCCGCTAGTCGTTTTTTTTCTTTGCGAAAGACATCGATTATATGATTTTGTGCAATGCGGTAAAGATATGTTGTGAAAAGTGCTTTCGGTCGGTATTTCACTCGATTATTAATCACTTTTAACCAGATGTCCTGAAAACATTCCTCAGCAACAGCACGACTTGTAAACTGGCGTAAACAATATCTAAATAAACCGCCTTTATGCTTAAAATAAAGCGCCTCAAAAGCCGACACATCACCTTTTGCATATTTAAGCATTAATTGTTCGTCATTCAATTCAGTTTGCATTTGGCAAGTGAACTTGAATTTGGCTTTTTTTGCAACATTTGTTTTTTCAGTTCTATTAGCTATCAAACTGACGGCCATTGAAGATTCCTTTCACCATAACCAAACTGAATGAGTTAATCGCTTCATTATATATAGCGACGTTATTCCATGATTGGCAAAATCACCTTAGTTCAAACAATCCATCACGAGTATAAACGCTAGAATTTTAGAAAGGGGTTAAACCTGAAACGCGGTTTCACTTCCAATACATAAGTAGCCCAGGCTAAAACATGAAAGCCAGATGATTATCCATGAATGTGCCATACTGGTAAAATCAACGCATATAACCGACCAAAAAAATCCATTCACCAATAAAACTTGGAGCTAACCTATGCCAATAACAAAAACAGTTCCTATTTTACTAGTTATGATTTGTTTTGCCATGAGTGGTGCGGCTATTGCCAAACAAGATCAGGAAACGCCAGAAGTAACCCCAGATACCGATTCAGTAAGTAATAAGACTCCTTTGACTTTTTCTATTTTACTCGATGAGTTGGAGCTTAATAACACTGCAGACGAAGCACTTTGGATCGATGTCGCTGAAAACAAACATCTTGTTCTAACCCGTTTAGCTAATGGACGAAAAGAACGAGGGAATGTTCTCTTGTTTCATTCGCAAGGAGAAAATGCCGATCATGTACGATTGATCCAACCTTTATCAAAGCAAATGGCTCAACTAGGCTGGAACGTATTTATACCGAATATTGCTGTAGAAAACTTCCCTCAACCTTCAGCAACTAAAAACGCTAACCAACAACCAGTATTGGAGAAAAACTCCGCCGAAAAAATATCCAATCAAGAAAAAATCAACTCTCAAGAGAAAAACACCGAAAACAGTGCTAAAAAAGACAACGTTCCGTCCGATTTGCACGGAATCAGTTATTACTTTAACAACCAGCAAGCCTATCAAGATTACTTTAATTCGCTTTGCAAAGCAGTATTGGAACAAACAGACGCATCGAAAAAGCCATTTGTTATTATTGCAAACCAAAATGCTGCGTACTGGAGTCTTTCCTGTCTCAATCAAATCAGTCAATCTGTACCCACCATTTTTTTGCAACCACAGCTTCCCATTGGAGTAGAAGACAATCTGCTGACGTTATTCGCTGAACAGAAAAATCCTGTTTTTTCCTTTCATATTAAGAATTCACTAACCGACCCATTTAGCGATGCGTTTAAAAAAAGAGTTTGGCCTTCCGAGTACCAGCGATTAAATATGGGAATGCTAGGAACCACTAAATTACAAGCTGAAAATACCATTATTGCCAGAACAATTACCGGATGGGTCGATAAGCAACGAAAAAAAATAACTCAGTAGCGTCTAATTTAAGATCCCACCGTAGATTGCCATCAAAAATTAGTTTTTTTATGTCAAAAATTAAGGTTAGATTAATTGATTCCTAGTTCAACGTTTAGTTTTTAATTCTGTATGTGATAGATAAAAATATTTTACCATTTGATATAACTTTACTTTTTCAATTCGGAATATTTGAAGCTTCAATTTTATTTTTTGTAAAAAAATGATCCACTAATCGACAAATAATGGCTAAATTGGTAAGAAAACAAAAAATAATCGGTTTTTTTCGCCTATTTTCAATATTTTTTTTGTATTTTTTTGTATTCAGCTATACACTTCTGACTGAACTAACTACATTCAAAAAAAGTGGAGAATATCATGGCCAAAGGCGGCGTTAAGAAGAAGGTAAAAAAGGCAGTTGCAAAAAAGGTTGTAGCTAAGAAAGTTGCTCCTAAAAAAGTTGCTGCTAAGAAAGTTGCTCCTAAGAAAAAGGTTGCCGCTAAGAAAGCAGCTCCTAAGAAAAAAGTTGCAGCCAAAAAAGCAGCTCCTAAAGCGCAAGGTATTGACAAAGCAATTGTTGATGCTTCTAAAGCACTAGATAAAGCAAATGCTGGTGTTAAGAAAGCTGAAGGAACTCTAAAAGGTTTGGTTTCTAAAGTAAATGCTGCAGCTAAAGCAGTTGAAGCAAAAAAAGCAGCTGCAGCTAAGAAGAAAACTACAGCGGCCAAAAAAGCAGTTAAATCCGCTACAGCAGCAAAAGCTAAAGCAGCGGCTAAAGTTAAAGCACACAAAACTACAGCAACTACCATGGCTAAAGCGGCTCACAAATCAGCTGACGCAACTTTAAAAGCAATGAAAAGCGTAAAAGCAAAAATGGAAGCGGCAGCCAAGAAAGATATGGCCGCAATCTCTCGTTTTGAAGATAAGCTGGCAAAAGCAGCAGCTAAGTTGGAAGCAAAGTTGATTGCTGCAGTTTCTAAGCCAAAGAAAAAAGCTAAGAAAAAAGCAAAGAAAAAAGCACCAGCTAAAAAATAGTGGTCGCTAGCTGAGGAGTTAATCCTCACAAAATAGAAAAGGGAAGCTTAATGCTTCCCTTTTTTTATTTAAAGACAATAATAACTTCAATTTTCTATTCAGGCTGTAACACTCTTTGTAAAAGTCTATTCAGTTCATTTTGCGCATCTCTGGCACCGTAAACATTTTGTTGAAAGACTGTTTGACCCAAACCTAGGCTCCTTACATAAATGGATCGTCCCTTGATCAATTGGGCCCCTTCAGCATAGAGTTTCATTGCTATTAGTCGCTCATCTTGCCGTCTGGTATCCACAGCATTAACACATTTTATCACTCTTTTGTCTCTTATCAATCGGGTACTTCGACCAATCGCTTTTAGATCAAGTGTACTGGCCCGCATCGGCAATATAATGGTCTCTTCAAGTGGCAGTCTTTCTACGCTCGGTGCATAATCACAAATAAGAAAATCAACGTTTGGCATGACTTGCGGCATATCAGCAACGACTGTAAAAGGCAGTTGATTTTCACTAAAAACATCAACCGCCGATTGTTGTGGATCTAAATCGCAAACAATGACCTTATGACCGGCGTAATAAGCCGCTGCTGCAAAATTTAGAGCCAATGTAGTTTTGCCTACGCCACCTTTCGGGGACCAAAACGCGATACGCCTCATAAAATAATCCTTTTCATTTTTGGAATACTTAGCCTCGACTAGTTAATCGGGTCAGGGCTCAGATAATTGATGTAAATTAAATGGTTAGTTGATTTATGAGAAGGAACTCCTAAAGATAAACTGCTATCTTCTAATAGGGGGAACTCTTCTCTGCGTAAATAAAACTCAAGGCCGTTTTCAGGCTTTAAATAACAGCCATTTGTTGAATGATCAACTAAAACGAATTTACCTCGGTTATAGCTAATATGACAGTGCTCTCGAGAAACCTGTGAATCATCTAGAACCAGATTACACGAAGATACGTTTCGACCAATCATAAAGGGTGTCATATTCGGTTCGATGATTATTTCCTGTTTACCATATTTAAGCGTCAATATCTGATTGGTAATTTGATCCAAAACCATATCCGTGGACAGGTATCGGGTTTCGTTATGCAACTCGCTATCTTGTTGCCAATACAGTCTGAATATCGGAGAGCTTTCTTTGGCACCTTTTAAAGTTACCCAGTCAAACTCTCTAGCTTTGGCCTTTTGATCGATGGTGAGCTCATCTAAAAGGGATTCCGAAAACAATATTTGGCTTCCTTTAGCCAATTTTGTTAAATAAGCCGCATCATTTACTGTTTCACCAAAAAGGTCACCTTTTTCAATCAAGACTTCGCCAAACGAAAGACCGATACTCACAGTTAAATGATGTTGAGTATAACTGGCCGAAAAATTTTGCTGAATAGCAATGGCGGTTTCAATACTTTCCTGACCAGAGGAAAAACAAACCATCACCTCATCACCAATGGTTTTCACCACTCGACCTTTGTGTTCAACGGTAATTTTTTGCACAAGGTTTAACAGATGACTAATGATTGCCTTTGCTTCGTTGTTTCCTTTCGTCTTATATAACGCAGAGCTGCCGGATACATCGGCAAAGAGAACGGCTCTTTGTTTTCCCTTTTTTATCATCATGATGTTTTGTCTTCAATTGCTTTGACAACGCCTCAATTATATTTAATTTGAGTATAACCTAGATTAACATGGAAACACCTTGAATAACCCGGATTCAACTAGCAATTATTTTGCTTAAATGATTCTTTTGGCTATAAAACAGTTGGTGGGTCTACCGTCCGCTAAATATTCTACGTCATCTACTAATATTTCGAAGTCAGAAAATATGTTTGCCAACTCACCCGCCTCTAATAGAAACCTCGGATTCTTTGGGCTTCCAAATTCTTCACATCCTTTCATAAAGGTCTGATAAACAATATATCCACCAACGTCGATTAGAGACTTCAATTGAGCTAACCCAGGTCGATGCAAATATCTGACAACAGTCACACAGCCAAAAGGACCAGCCAGTACTTCAAACGGATTTTTGTTGGTTTCCTCACTAGTTTTTTCCAGATCCAACTGAATAACATGAATAGATTGTTCACATCGCCCAGCCAAATCTGATAACTTTTCCAAAGCACTCGGCAAATAGTCTATCGCAGTCATTGTAAAACCTTGCATCGACATATATACCGAATCACGCCCAGAGCCGCAGGCCAAATCTAATCCGCTCTTGTTTTCGCAGTCTGCCGCATAACTTTGAATAAATCTCTTTACGATAGCCGCGGGCTGCCAGAGCCGCTGGTAAGCTCCTCCAGAAACCAATTTTTCCGACTGCTTTAGTTGCAGCAGCTTTTTCTCGCTGGCCACCTGACGGTTTACAATGAGATAACCTTTGCCTGATAAAAATGCTGTGGCTTTTTGTAATTGCTCTAGTGAACCAAACAATTCTATTGGTCTTGTTCGTACCGGTAACTCGTGCAAACGGTCCGATAATTCTTCAATAGGAAAGCTCGCAGAATTGATAATATGAGACTGATTAAACGCTAGCACTGACCGTAAATCAAGAACTGGTATTGGCATTCGGGGAGTGTTTTTTTTCACGTTAGATTGAGTGGCGCAACTGATGCCAGGCTTTATCTCGAATATCGCCATTTTCGTCGATTATCGGATAACGAATATCGTGTTTGTCACAATATTTTTTCACTTCGGGATGTAACCATTCAAAACGCAGATTTTCGCAAATGGCATCACTTAATTGTCGTTTCCGGTATAAACCTACCGCTTCTCTTTGCCTTTGAGCTTCATAAAGAATAATAGCTGCTGCGACGGAAACATTGAGTGATTGCACCATTCCCAACATGGGAATAAGAATATGCTCATCCGCCATTTCGGCTGCTTGTTCACTGACCCCAAATTTTTCTGATCCAACTAATATAGCCGTCGGCTTAGTATAATCGATTTGCCTGAAATCCACCGCTCGGTCAGAAAAATGCGCAGCCAGGATCTGTTTCTTTTCAGAGTGCATTTGCGTTAGGCCCGAAGACAAGTCCTTATGGGTATGAGTGACAACCCACTGATTGCTTCCCATTGCCGTGCCACGGCATTTTTTTAGTACACTCTCGGGATAAACCGCGTGGACTTCTCCTATGCCTATGGCATCACAGGTTCGAACAATTGCGGCCAAATTATGCGGCTTGTGAACTTCATCCATAAACACCGTAATATCCGTCTGTCTACGATTCAAAAGCTCGATAATTCGATCATTTCTCGGATTATTCAAAGTAATATATTCGTCAATTTATTGCTGAAAAACCAAAGCAACTAATCTAACAACTCCATGATCGCATCCATTTCAACCAATGCGCCTTTGGGTAACTCTTTAACCCCTACTGCGGCTCTTGCGGGATAAGGTGTTTGAAAGTATTCAGCCATGATCTGATTGACCAGAGGAAAGCAGGAAAGATCCGTTAAAAAGATATTAAGCTTGGCAATTTGATCCAGGCTGCCATCAGCGGCTTTGGTAATTGCGGATAGATTCTTAAACACCTGGTGAATTTGTGGTTCGATATCATTCGATACAAATTCCATGGTTTCTGGGTCAAGTGGAATTTGCCCGGAAATATAAACTGTCTGCCCGCTTCTTACTGCTTGAGAATAGGTACCAATGGCAGCCGGAGCTTTATCTGTTTGAATGATTTTTTTTGTCATGGAATTCTCTTATTAGGTTCTAGGTTCTCAAAAATAGTGTTTCTGTATATTCTGATTTCAATATTTATCCTAGAGCCTAGTCTTTCCCTAGTACCTAGTACTTTTATCTACCGATTGCGTGATACTTTGATGACAAACTTAAACACTCTGATCTTACGGATCAAATTAGCCAATTGTAGTCGTCCGGTTAGTTCGATCAAAAAAGTCGTAATGTTGGTCGCCCCATCATTCATATCGATATCGATGTTGACGATATTAACGTCTTCGTCAGCAATTAAGTTAGTCAATTTTGCCAACACGCCGTGCCGATTAACGACTTCTACTTTTAGATTGACTCGGAATACACCTTCGACATTTTTTTCCCATTGAACCGGAACATATTTATCCAGTTTACTAGAATGATCTGCGATATTTCGACAATCTTGTTGATGCAAAATAAAACCACCACCACTACTAATGGTTCCCACAATGGAGTCGCCGGGGATCGGATGACAACATTTGGCATATTCGATCATCATACCTTCAGTGCCTTTAATTGCCAGCGGTCGATTGCTGTCGTTGTGCTTTTTGATCACGTTTTCAATACTGGGTTCCAATCGGTGGGCGATTATTACGCTAGCAGTTTGTCCTAGTCCTATTTCCGCCAATATATCATCAAAACTTTCTTTGTGGGTCTCTTTGGTGACTCTGTCAAAGTAAGATTGGTCAATCGTATCCAATTGACGATTACCCAAAGATTTTTCCAGTAATCTGCGACCCAGATTAATCGCATCATCACGACGAAGGTTTTTAATAAAGTGGCGGATATTAGTCCGTGCTTTACTGGTAATCACAAAACTCAACCAACCAGGATTAGGTTTGGCGCCCGGAGCAGTGATAATTTCGACCGTTTGACCGTTAACGAGTGCGCCAGACAATGACACTATTTTATTGTCCACTTTACAGGCAATACAGCTGTTGCCAACATCCGTGTGAATAGCATAAGCAAAATCAACTGGCGTCGCGTTTTTTGGCAGTTCAATGATATTACCGTTGGGAGTAAAAATATAAACTTCATCAGGAAACAGATCGACCTTAACGCTTTCAATAAACTCAATAGAATCGCCCGCATTTTGCTGTAGTTCCATCAAATTTCTCATCCATTCTCGGGCTTTAACTTCTGCGCGATTCACATCGGAACCACCTTTATATAACCAATGGGCTGCTACTCCATTTTCAGCCATTTGATCCATTTCATGAGTACGAATTTGAACTTCTATATGTAGACCATGTGGCCCTTTTAAAGTGGTATGCAAAGATTGATAACCGTTGGTTTTAGGAATCGCCATATAATCTTTAAATCGTCCTGGTACCGGTCGATATAAATTGTGTAGCTGGCCTAAAATACGATAACAACTGTCCTCTGTATCGGTCACCACTCTAAACCCATACACATCCATAACTTGATTAAACACACCGACTTTAGCTTGCATCTTTTTGTAGATACTGAATACCGATTTTTCGCGTCCGTTTATTTCCGCATCAATCCCTTCTGCGTTGAGTCGTTGTAAGATGTTATTAGATATGCTGTTGATAATTTCTTTACGATTTCCGCGAGCTTTTTTCACTTCCGCTTTAATCACTCGGCAGCGCATCGGATACTGAGCGGCAAATCCCAAATCCTCTAACTCACCACGCATGGCAAACATTCCCAGACGATTGGCGATTGGTGCGTAGATTTCCATGGTTTCTTTGGCAATCCGAGTACGTTTTTCGGTACTGAGCGATCCAAGGGTTCTCATATTGTGCAGCCGATCGGCCAATTTGATAAGAACGACTCGAAGATCTTCCACCATTGCCATCATCATCTTGCGAAAGTTTTCAGCTTGGGCTTCTTTACGGGAACGGAATTTTATCTGGGTTAATTTGGTAACCCCTTCAACTAACAACGCCACTCTCTCGCCAAATTGAGAAACGATGTCATCGCGAGTGACTTCACAATCTTCAATCACATCATGCATCAGTGCCGCTATAATGGTCTGTGCATCGAGATGAAGAGTTGCAAGAATTTTAGCGACAGCAACGGGGTGAGTAATATATGGGTCGCCGCTAGATCGTAATTGCCCGTCATGGGCGTCGCGGGCAAAAATGTAGGCTTGTTGAATTTTTTCAACTTGCGAGGTATCTAAGTAGCTTTGCAACTGCTCTTTAAGACCACTAAATAGATACACGTTAGTCTCCTAAAACAAAATCAAAAAATATATTTAGGAATTATTCTTCAATAATGTCTTCAACAATTTCTTCTACCGGTGGAGCGCCCAATTTATCGATGTTTTCAACAGTCACTAGTTTTTCTTCGATTTCTCTAAGAGCCACAACCGTTGGTTTATCGTTATCCCAGTCAACCATAGCATCTTTTCCGCCTGTTGCCAGTTGTCTTGCACGCTTAGATGCAACCATAATCAGATCAAATCGATTGCCGATAGCATCCACTGCATCTTCTACTGTGACTCTTGCCATTGGTTATTCCAGCCTATTAAGTGTTGGATCCTCTTGCTATTACTTGGAACAAGAGTCTCAAAAATGAAATCTACAACCGCTCAGCAAAATTTTCAGTGTTTTGCTGAGCCATTGCTCAAAAAGGTCGCATAGTTTACCCTAAATTACCGCCTACTCCAAAAGATTGCATAACAATTGAGCATGTTTATGCTGTTGTAACACTAGTTTTTGCCTTTCGGCGCAAATTATCGCTTTAATTTCCGACACCGCATCAGAAAAATCATCATTAACTACTAAATAGTCATATTCATTATAGTGCGACATTTCATCAATTGCAGCATTCATTCGACCATTAATGATCTCATCGTTATCTTGTCCCCGCCCTTTTAGGCGAGATTCTAGCTCAGATTTTGATGGTGGTAGGATAAAAATTGAAAGGCTATCAGGCAGCTGTTGTTTTATTTGTCTGGCACCTTGCCAATCAATTTCCAAAATGACATCAATCCCCTTAGCAAGTTGGTCGGCGATAGATGATTTACTGGTACCATAAAAATTCCCAAAAACTTCCGCGTGCTCATAGAACGCATCAGAGCCTATGAGTTCTTTAAAAACGTCTATGCCTACAAAATGATAGTCAACCCCATCAACTTCACCCGGCCGCTTTGTTCGGGTAGTGTGTGAAATAGACGTTTGTACCGAGTGAAGCTCGTTGATTAATTGTTTGAGCAGGCTGGTTTTCCCAGCGCCAGATGGGGCTGAAACAACAAATAAGTTGGCGTTGGCCGAAATAATGGGTATTTGACTAGTCATAATTTATAGGGTGATATCTTCTGTGTGATATTAGTGATAATTAAATGTGGCTCTATTTCAGCCAATTGATCATTAGTGTAACAAGCAGCTTGTCATTACTCAATATTCTGGATCTTCTTAACGATTAAAAATATTATTTTGTTAATTATCAATTAACTAAGCTACTAAATTATTTTTTAATCTACCTTATATCACCAATCATTTCACCATATTGAGAAAACGTAGATATGATATATGAATGACTTCATAAAAACTCTAACCGGCTTATTTTAGAGACCCAATAAAGCAATTTTAGAGGCATAGTATAAAGGTAACACCAAAGCACTGCTATCATCTATTGATCCCGTTGAGCCGATCAGTTTTATGGTTGTTTGAGGCTTATACCGTTCAACATAAACAGCCAATGATTTAGCCCGTGTACGCTTGCCACTTTTCACTTCAATTGGAACAATTCTGCCATCATCATTTTTATATAAAAACTCAATCTCGCTGCGCGCATATTCCCATGAATAACTTGGGCTACCGAACTGTGCAACAAGCTCGTTTTGAACAAAATTTTCAGCGATATAACCTTTATAGTTATATTTCTGGTCTCGATGCTCTTTATAAGTTAAACCCAACATATGACCAAGCAGGCCAATATCAAATAAGAATAATTTAAAGATATTTTCTTTTGCCAGTGCAGGTAAAGGCGATTTCGGCTCAGAGTCTATAGGATGACATTTGGACAGCAATTTACATTTTTCCAACCAGTTAATCGGACTCGATAAATCTTGATAACGGCTTTTTTTCTCAATCACATCTTTAAACTTAAACCGTTTTACTGAATCATCAATATTTCGAGATAACTGAACAGGTATATTATGGAAAATTGCTTGAATATGTTGAGCCGATATTTTGTCTGAATATTTGCCAAAATCTCTCTCATATCCAGCAATCAACCCAGCTTGAACTTTAGTGATTTTTTCAATCCGTTCTATGATGCCGGGACTAATATCAGTATTATCTTGAGTTTCAAACCAACTACTAACGGCCTCGGGCATACCACCAACAAAGTAATAATCTGTAAGTAAACTAAATAGCTTCTCATGAGCAACTTTACCCATATTCATTTGTTCTAAGGCTTTTATCAGAGGCTTTTGATCAGATGCTAATACAAATTCTTCAAACGTCAGTGGATAGAGGTCTAATAGCTCCACTTTGCCAACAGGAAATGAACCCAACAAACCAATATTGGAACCTGATGCACAAATATACATATCGGGGCATTGCTCAGCAAAAAATTTAAGAGAGTTAGTAGCCGATTGACACTCACCAATCTCATCAAAAATAATCAGTGCTTTTTTTCGCTCAATGGAAACATTAAATTCGAGTTCAATATTAGTTAATATATCTTCTGGCTTTAAAGAGTCTAGGAACAGGTTAGATAAAGCAGGCTGCTCAAGAAAATCCAGGCGAATAACCTGATCAAAATGTTGACCAAATAAGATCTCTAACAGGTACGACTTGCCAGTTTGTCTAGCACCGTCTAAAAGAACTGGCTTTCTGTTAGGTAACTCTTTCCAAGCTAGCAGTTTGTTTAATAACAATCTTTTCATTAAATACTCAGAACAACCTTTTTCTAAAAACACACTTATTTGCGGTAAAAACAAGTGCTAAAACACACTTTTATGCGCATAAAAGTGAAATTAAAACACATTTTATTGCGCTTTATTGAGTATAGCAGTGTACAGAAAGGATTAAAACCTTGTTTATCTGAAGGTTTAATCGAGCTTATTGATTGTACTAAATGGTGATTCGCGGCACTTTCGAATACAACCTATAGGTTGTAACGACAAAATACAGTATATAGGCTGTATTTTTGAGCAATTATTAGTATTTACGTACTTAAGTGGCTCAAACCTATACATAAACAACTATATTTGTAGTACTTATTGTTTGTCTGCCTATCTCAAGCTTTTCTAACCCAAACCTGAACCTCACTCAAACGCCATCCAATACTGCCAGGTGTTAGCTGAATCCTTGCCGGAAACTCACCATTACGTTCGAGACGCCAGATGTTAATTCCTAGAGCGGATAATCTTATCAACGGCATTTGGTTCAGGAGCAACCGAGGAAATTCAATATCCCAAACAAGTTGCGGTAACCAGTTTGGATAGGGCGGCCACAAGGCTTAGCGATAAAGATAATTCCAGAGATCATTAATTCAGAAGATTTACAACTAATTGAAACAGCGAGAAACACTATTCAATATTCTGGATCTGCTCTCTCATCTGCTCGATCAAAACCTTTAATTCAACCGATGCTGCTGTGGTTTTCGAGCTAATTGACTTGGAACCCAAAGTGTTAGCTTCACGATTTAATTCTTGCATTAGAAAATCCAGCCTTCTACCGGCAACTCCCCCTTTTTTTAGTAGACGAGCGATTTCCTTGATATGAGCTTCGAGCCTGTCGAGCTCTTCATCCACATCGATCTTTTGTGCCACCATCACCATTTCTTGTTCAATTCGATTTTCATCAAAATCCAGTTTTATTTCTTCAAAACGGGCCAGTATTTTTTCTCGTTGCCATTTAGCAATGGTGGGCATTTCTTCTCGAACATAACCAACCTGCTGGTCGATACCTTCAATTCTCTGCTGGATCATCTGTGTAATACTTTCGCCTTCGCGGGCGCGCATGCTGATTAATTGCTCAATGGCTTCATCCAGTCCGGCTAACAATTCTTTTTCCATCAATTCACTATCGACGTCGATTTTCTTAATCATTCCGGGCCAAATTAGTAAGCGGGTTAAATCAGGTTCCTGCTTAATGCCTGCGGCCTGTTGCAATGATTCGTGAGAATTTAAAAGGGACGCTGCTAGCACTGGATCGATTGACAGAGCATCATTGTTACCCTGGTTCAGATCAAGGCGTAAACTGCAGTCTAATTTGCCGCGATTTAACTTTTTGCGGAGCTTTTCTCTTAATTTGAATTCGAGATAACGAAACGCGTCGGGCAATCTAAAATTGGTTTCCAGAAATCGACTGTTCACTGAACGGATTTCCCAAGCCCCAGTACCCCAATCTTTTTCAATCGGCTGTCTTGCAAAAGCTGTCATACTTTTAATCATATTTATTCCAATAATTAGAGACAAACACTTAGATTTGTTTAGATTCAAGTTAAATAGCACTAAATTGTACCTTGAGTCAGCCCTATTAGCATTCGATAGTGGGTTTATGTATTAAATTAATCTTATTTTAGTTAAGATCGGCGCAATTATTCTTTGTAAGCCTTAAGTTCCTTTGGAGATCAACATGCGTCCTAGCGGCAGAACCAGCAATCAACTTCGTCCTATTCAAATCACTCGCCAATTTACTAACTATGCCGAGGGTTCAGTTTTAATAGAAATGGGTGATACACGGGTACTTTGTACCGCTTCGGTTGAAGACGGTGTACCTAGATTCCTTAAAGGCAAGAAACAAGGGTGGGTTACTGCGGAATACGGCATGTTACCACGAGCTACCCACACTCGAAATAATCGCGAAGCGGCGCGTGGCAAACAAAGTGGCCGTACCCAGGAAATTCAACGTTTAATCGGCCGCTCTCTTCGGGCTGCTATCGATCTAAGTTTATTGGGTGAATATACCATCACCATTGATTGCGATGTTCTACAGGCCGATGGCGGCACGCGTTGCGCGTCAATATCTGGTGGGTGCATCGCACTTGTAGAAGCCATCAATCATTTGATCAGAAAGAAAAAAATCAAAACCAATCCTATTAAACATATGATCGCTGCCGTTTCGGTCGGTATTTATAAAGGAACACCGGTATTAGATCTCGATTATCCAGAAGATTCTGTAGCTGAAACCGATATGAATATTGTAATGAATGAAGAAAACGGATTTATCGAAATTCAGGGAACCGCAGAAGGTGCGACTTTTACCCAGCAAGAATTAGCTGAAATGACGACCTTGGGCCAACAGGGAATAAAAGAAATTATTGAGGCACAAAAAGTTGCTCTGGCATAACTCGCAATTTTCGAGGCCGGCACAAAGTATGATGTTATATAGATTAGTTGTTGTCTGTTTTTTGTTTGCAACACTAGCACCAAAAGCCGAAGACGTTACACAACTAACGCCTGCCGATTGTTCATTAAACGTCGGCTGGTCTATATGGCCTCCCTATCAATATTTTTCCGAATCAGGAAAACCAATCGGCCTGCAGATTGAGCTACTAAAACAAATCGCAACAGAAGCTAACTGTACATTTAATTTCGTCCAGCAGTCCTTCAGCCAGAATGTTTCTGATATTAGAGATGGCAAACTGGACATGATGCCAGATATCACCGTAACTGACAAAAGACGTTTGTTCGCATATTTTTCAGAACCTTATCGGCATGAAATCCAGATCTTGTATGTTAAGAGTGAATTTTTTGAGCGATGTAAAGACCAATCACTAGAAACTATTTTGAGCAGAGATTTTCGTCTTGGATTAAGCAAAAGCAATTTTTATGGCGAAAAATTGGAATCGATAAAAAACGATCTCACTTTTAAGGATAACCTTGTTTTCCTGGACAAAAATAGCCAAGGTATAGCAGCAATTGTTAGCGGTAAAATCGATGGATATTTTGAAGATCCTGCGGTCATAGCCTATTTAACAGAAAGTGAAAAATTAACTGTAAAAATAAAATCCTGTTATGTTGAAAATTATGCAGGCAAGCTTTCTCTAATGTTTAGTAAAAAATCCACTGATAAGCAATTGGTTAAACGAATTAATCGGGCCATCAAAGAGGTAAAAGAATCAAAGCTGTATAAAAGACATTGGGAATGGTAGTTCCAAGTTCTACCTCCAACACCGATAGGTCCTAATTGAATAACCGTTTTGCCTAAAATCAATTGTCTTTTCATCAACACAATTCCACCGCCTGCCAATATAACTAACAGCCCTGAAACACACATCGTCCGCTCGATTATGTCCCCATCCCAACCCAAAAATAATTTCGATAGTTTTTACTAAAATGTAAACAAAAGGTAAACAACTCTTTCATTTGTTTACCTGGACAGGTCTTATTTATGTTTCAAACTGGGTGTAATCTTGTCTTTAAGCCAATCACTGTCAAGGATATACTCATGAAAAAAAATCAACTCAAACAACCCAAAAACCACCGATTACTCTCACAGATAATCATTTTATTTTGTACTCTTTTTATGACGGCCAGCTTTGCTTCTGCATCACCTTCCGATCATAAACGTCATGTTATCGCCCCAATGCCAATCAGCCCTCCAAAAATTCAATTGGCGATCTTGTTGGATACTAGCGGTAGTATGGATGGACTAATCGACCAAACTCGTAACCAGCTTTGGCAAGTGGTTAATGAATTTTCGACAGCAAAAAGAAACGGTCTCACGCCAATTTTGGAAGTCGCGTTATTCGAATATGGCAATGACGGCAATTCCAAGGGCACCGGTTTTGTGCGGATGTTAAATAACTTTACTCGGGAACTAGACAAAGTTTCGGAAGGTTTGTTCTCTCTCACCACCAATGGCGGAAGTGAATATTGCGGATTTGCAATAAAAACGGCTATCCACAGCTTAAATTGGAGTCATTCAAATCACGACATCAAAACTATTTTTATTGCGGGTAACGAGCCTTTTACTCAAGGGCCGGTAAATTACCGAGACGCACTCATGCTTGCCAGACAACATGGCATTGCAGTAAATACTATTCACGCAGGCGACCATCAGGTAGGTATAGAAACAGGCTGGCAAAGTGGCGCGCGATTAGCTGGTGGTGATTATATGAGTATCGATGCCAACCAGAGAACAGTCCACGTTATCGCGCCACAGGACAAGCGTATTGCGGAACTCAATAGTCAGCTAAATAAAACCTATGTTCCCTACGGAGAACAGGGAGCTAAAAAATCAGTAAGACAAATGGCTGAGGATGAAAAAAGCGCCAAGATTTCTGCAGGATTATTGGCCAAACGGGCCAGATCTAAATCCTCTTCCTTTTATAGTAATACCAACTGGGATCTGGTGGATGCCATGCAAGAGGGAAAAATGAATGAGGAGCAACTCGGCGAAATGGATAAAGCTGATCTGCCAGAACCAATGCGTGAAATGACCTCAGCACAAAAAAAGCAATACGTCGCATTAAAGTCACAGGCGAGAAAAGAAATTAAGCAGGAGATTAGGCAACTCAGCGAATCGCGGGATGTTTATGTCGCCAAAGAAAAACGTAAGCAAGTGGCAGCCGCACCGAGCATGAGCGACGCATTAACTAAAGCGATTAAAAAGCAAGCAAAGGAAAAAGACTACCTATTCGAAAGTAAAAATGAAAAATAATAGGCTCTAATAGGTCGGTAAAAAAATGCCGACCTATACAATAAAATCATAGTGTCGTTGCAAGAAATCATTGGTTAAATCGGGTTGTTGATAAAAAGCCAAATGACCATTATCTGGATACCAACAAATTTGAATATTGTCATATTCCTCAGCCATTGCTTTAACAAGATCAGGATGAATTACTTGTTCTTTTTTGCCATGCATTGCCACAACAGGAATTTTCATAGCAATCAAATTTGACCTGACATCAAATTCTCCCAAAGTATTTAAATTGATAAAGCTGGCTTGGGGATTATTATACCGTCGGTTAATAATATTAATGATTTCATCTTCGACATGACGATTTTCAAAGTAGTCGTATTTGCGTTGCCGCTTAAACAGTCTGAACCCTTCTCTCATATATGAATCAAGCGCTTCTGATAATTCTTGAACCTTATCTTTGGCAAGATATTTTGCTCCAACAAAACTGGGATTTGCATCCAGACTTCCGAGAAGGATCAAACTGGCATCATCGATTTGATATCTTGCAATTGCGCCTGCATGGATCATCCCGCCAAGTGAATGACCACACAGTATGGGATTTTCGATTTTATGTTGTTTCAGTATTTGTTGATTTAGATCGATTAAATCATCAAATACATAGTCTTCACTTTCTAACGGTGAGTCGCCGTGGCCCGGCAAATCATAGGATAAAACAGGATGTCCTCGCTCACTAAAAAATTCGAGTACCGCCTGACCACAACTGCTATTTTGACTATTCCCGTGTAAAAAAACGAAAGGACGTTTATCGAGTTCTCCAGATTTGACAGTGACAGCGATGGAGTCGAGGTTAAAAGGAAAACTTTTCATACTTATACCGAATCGCCTTTAAAAGGCTTACAACAGACTTGCCAGAATTTCTTCTAACTTGACCTGATCTTTCGCAAAATTACGAATGCCTTCCGCGGTTTTCTCGGTCGCCATAGCATCTTGATTCATCTGCCATCTGAATTCAATTTCAGTCAACCTGTCAGGACGGTCAGAATAATCTTCGGTTGGCATTAGTTTTTGTACAATTGGAGCATTACTTTGCGAAAGCTCAGCCATTAAATCAGGACTAATCGTCAATCGATCGCACCCCGCCAGCTCGATGATTTCACCGATATTTCTAAAACTGGCTCCCATAACAACCGTTGGGTAATTATGTTTTTTGTAATACTGATAGATTGCAGTAACGGATATAACGCCTGGGTCTAGCTCGGGCGGATATTCACTTTTTCCGGTGGCTTTTTTATACCAATCCAATATACGGCCAACAAAAGGAGAAATCAAAAATGCGCTTGCTTCAGCTGATGCTCTAGCCTGGGCGAAACTAAACAGCAAAGTCAGATTACAATTAATACCCTCCCTTTCCAAAACCTCAGCCGCTTGGATACCCTCCCAGGTGGACGCGATTTTAATTAATATTCGTGATTTATCAATTTTGACCGATTGGTATATTTGAATAATTTTACGCGCTTTTTGCACTGTTTTTTTTGTATCAAATGAAAGCCGGGCATCCACTTCGGTCGAAACTCGACCGGGGATCAAAGATAAAAGTTTTGCCCCAATTAATACACTTAAATAATCGCTGGCTTCGACTAATTGTCGATCTTTGTCATCAGATTGTGTTTTCGCATATTGAATTGCCTGGGCAATGGTTTCTGCATAATCGGGCAACGCAATTGCTTTTAATAGCAGCGAAGGATTGGTGGTGGCATCTTGCGGTGAAAAATCGGCGATAGCAGTAAAATCACCAGTATCGGCGACCACTGTTGTCATTGTTTTGAGTTGTTCCAGTTGATTTGTCATAATCAAGCCCAAAAGAAAATAATTAGTTTAGATGGGATTCAATATATCAGCAAATAACAACGGGTGATAGAACTTAATCTAAGTAAAATAACTACTTAGCTATCATCCTGTGAACTAGCTGCAATAAATTGTGGGTTAGTGATAATGTGCCCGGATTTACATTAAAGCAAATAGTAGACAGCCTATTATCAAACAATATCCTACACTAACAAACGACAATATCCTACAAACAATCGATGATAACTCTGTTGTATCTATCCAGTAGATCTTTAAAGATAGAGTTCCCATAAATTCTAGGATGAATTTAATGACCGTCGCTCGAAGAAATATTGTTGATAGAGAAACACCAGGCTTTTAT
>Ga0316205_10001857_pt1 | contig 24218 bp, 11 predicted proteins | sample 3monthpyrite_MG_FD_204941 | JGI IMG/M metagenome (GOLD analysis project Ga0316205, IMG submission 204941) | Microbial mat bacterial communities from mineral coupon in-situ incubated in ocean water Damariscotta River, Maine, United States -... | ecosystem: Environmental > Aquatic > Marine >... | reverse complement strand
GGCTAGAATCTCCTCCAGATCCCGCAATGAAACTGAGTATCGAAGATAGAAATATACCGCGTGAAGAATGACGAGCTTTGGGAAATGGCAACCTTTGAAGGATATCATGATGAGTACCTATGTAACTGATTTGCCGATACATCATGTCGACCACCGCCGCTCTTGGCAATCAATCCCAAAACTTTGCGACAAAACCCTTGCGACAGAACCCGAAAAAGTAAGGCCTCTTCATTTCAAAACTTACTCGATGGTAGATTGAAGCGTTTTTTCTAGCCATTCACGTGTTTGAGGCGACAAATCTCCGGTGAATGTATCTATAGGCATCAAAAGGCGATGAGTGAAGAATCCCACCACGACTGAAACAAAATGGGCAGCGCGTTCCTCGCTATCTGGTGTGCCAATCCAGTTTGAGATTGGGGCTAGAACTTGTTCCTCAAGATACGTCACCGCAACGTTGCGCGTTTTTTCATCAGCCATTGCAAAAACCAATATTTGCATAGGATTGGTGCTATCCTCAGATAGCTGCAAAAAAGTTTCAACCGCCCTTTTCCCAAATTCTGACCTTTCAGGGCTTGTTAAATACCCAAGATCGGTTCCTTCGGTGAGTGCGGCCTTAAACAAATTTTCCTTCGAACCAAAATATCGAATGATGAGTGCTTGGTTTACACCAGCCAAGGCTGCGATGTTGCGTAAACCCGCCTCATTATAACTGTTGGTGGAGAATATTCGGTTCTGTTGCAAAGTTTTGATTGCGGATTGCGCCTATCACCAAAACTAGAGTTTGATGCGTTAAACTAACATGGATAGCGAGACCAACGCATGATATCTTTCAGAGGCAGCCAATTTCCAAAAAGCGTCATTTTATTCGCAGTGTTTTTCTATTTGCGGTATTCAGTTTCGTACCGTGATCTCAAGGAGATCCTGGCCGAGCGAGGCGTCACCGTTGATCATACAACACTGAACCGCTGGGTTACGAAATTCTCGCCACTGATCGCTCTGAGCGCACAAAAACGAAAAAGCCCCACGGGCAAATCTTGGAGGATGGACGAAACTTATATCAAGGTGAAAGGCGATTGGACTTATCTATACCGCGCGGTTGACAAATATGGCAAAACCCTTGATTTCATGCTGTCTGAGCGCAGAAACGAACCAGCAGCGACGCTGTTCTTTGCCAAAGCCCTTTCAACAAACGGTATTCCAGAAAAGATAGTGATCGATAAAAGCGGCGCGAACACAGCGGGCATTCGAGGGGTAAACAAGATATTAAAACGTTTCGGATATCAGGTGCCAATCACGACGATCCGCTCGAAGTACCTCAACAACATTATCGAACAGGACCACCGCTTTATCAAACGGCGAACAAGGCCAATGTTGGGATTCAAATCCTTCTCATCCGCGGCAGCCACACTGGAGGGCATCGAGGTGACGCACATGATACGCAAGAAGCAGTTCAATTCAAATACCTCTGGGTTCGCGCAATTCGCGGGCCTCGCTGGATAACTGTATCCAATCAACAAGCTAAATGCGGCCTGCTACGAACTTTGCGACAAAACCCCCATCTATATCCCTTTCAAAATTTCAGCGCTCTCTGGTAGCCTTTCCAGCGACCGTTCAAGCCGCTCTTGCCAACGCGGCCCCATTTGCAACGCATCCTCATAGGCCTCTTTCAACTCGTCCGGCCGATCTTCGGCCAACACCCGAATGAGAAACTCTGCCTGCATGGCGTCCTTGTTGGATTTGAGCCCATCAGGGCCACCACGCCGACGATCAGAAACGATCAGCTTATGGATAGCAAACCGCTCCGGCCGCGGGATCTGGACGAGCACACCGCTCCGATAAAGCGCCACTGCCTGAATAGGCTCTGCCAACAGATAGTTCAAATAGTGGAGCGACTGTGCATGAACACCGAGCGCAGCAAGTGGGCGAATACCCTCTTCCTCCCGAAACGACGGTGTTAAAAACTCGACGAGCATTTCGTTGCGAGTTTGACGCCACCGCCACGTATGGTGGCTGTTTAGGCTCGGTGCGGCGGTAAATGAAAAATCTGCCAAAACATTATTGAGCGGCGTTTCAACGGTTTCATTCAGCGCTAGCGACAAAGCCTCGAAGCTCGCGATATCAATGTCGCCGGTCTGTGCCATTTGGTCAAAACTGTAACGCACACCTAATTCGCCCTCATAAAGCCGAAACGCATGGGTGCCAACAATAGTGCCGCCCAACCTAAACACACCGGCGCCACTCATCGCCGTTAGAAGGCTGCCTGTGGTGGCATCAATGCTCAGAAAGCCTTCAGCCCTCAGTATTCTAACGAGTCGTGTGCGCCCTTTGCGTCTCTCACCCGCTTCTTCGCGCAGTTGCTTTATTTTGCCCATACGCGTTTGTAGCGCTGGCGTATCTTCCCCGATATATTTTTTGCGTACATCAGAACCCACACGAAAGATATCATACCAATAGGCTCGCCCATTGCGGATTTCTTTTGTTGGTGTGCCACGGAGGTTAGAAACCACCTCATCCATCAAAGAGCGCTTGAGGTCAATATAGGCAGAATGGGCGATATGGGAGTGTCGTTCAATCATTGGCGATCCATGTACAACAATATATGATTACGTTGTACATAGCGCCATGTGCAACAAAAGTAAAGGCCGTTGTACATCAGACCACCACCCAGACCTTATACCGCCCCTGCCCTGTAATCTCTCGGATCAAACCGAGCTTGGCAAACCGGTTAAGGTTGCGGCGCGCTGTGGCTTTATCACAGCCGGAGGCACTGGCGGCCATACTCGCTGAGAGCGCGGGCATGGTCTGCAACGCCTCGATCAGCAGAACCGGCGTTTTTCCGGAAAACCCTGCCGTTGCCTGCCCCGCTCGTTGCGCCCAAGTGTTCAGCTGCTCAAACTGCATTTCGGCCTGAAGGCAGGCGTTTTCCACCGCCGCATACCAGTGCGCCAGCCGGTCGGCCACCGCCCCGCCCTGCCCTATAGTCCCGCCGCTGGCCACGGGTAAAAACCGTAGCGCCCTGCCTTCAACGGCACCGATCTTCATCGCCGCTATGCCAGCCTCCACCGCCGCGCCGGGTTCAGACAATCCAAAGGCCCGCCAAGCCGCAAACAGCCCCGCCGCTTGCGTGATCGGATGGGCGTCTTTCAGCCCGCGCTGCGCCGCATGCCAGTCATCTGCCAAGCCATCAAACTCGATCCCGATAGGATGTCGGCCAAGGTCTTCTAACCCATCAAATTCAGCGCGACGCCGCCCAAGAAACCCCGCCAGATCCTCCGGCATCCCCGCCCCGAGCAACCGCCGCTGCGCCCAATCCGCCAAGGAGAGCGCCTGCGCGTCCTTCAGCGAGGATTCCCGCAACAAGCCATAAAGCGAGATTTTTTCAACCGGCACCCAATCCCCCTGCGCCCAAAGCAAAGCCGAAACTTCCGCCAGCGCCAACCGCTGGGCAAACCCCTCGGTTATGCGTGCATCCAGCCGCGCGAACGCCGCCGCCGCTCGCGCCAGCCCCCTGCCCTGCGCCGCTTCTGCGCGAAACCAATCCTTGGGTGCAAACACGGGTTTTTGCTGCGCGACCTCCCACGGCGGATCGGTCGGCGCGCTGTCCTCAGGTGGCCCGGGTAGGAACCAAAGGTCGTCGTCATCGGCCATTATACATATCCTAATATTTTATAAGAGGCATTATATTATATAAATGCATTCTACCCAAGTACCTTTTTCCGAGTGTTATCACACGTGATAAGTTACAGTTATCACGTCTCTTGATTCTGAAGCCTAATACACGTAGAAATCATCCTATGACCCAGCTCATCAAAGCCCCGAACCTGTCTGTGCAAGACGAACAAGCCCTGCTCGACCTCTACACCCGCGGCACCCCAGAAAACACCCTGCGCGCCTATGAGCGCGATCTAATCTATATCGAGGCCTGGAAAGGCGCGTCGCTGGTTTGGCCTGAGACAGAGGACATCGCCCTCCGCTTTATCCTTGACCATTCCCGCGATCTGGAGGCTAAGGACGCCGCCAGAGCCGTTGCCGAGGGCCTTATCGCCAAAGGGCTGCGCAAATCCCTAAGATGCCCTGCCCCCGCCACGCTGGATCGTCGCATTGCCAGCTGGCAGGCCTTCCATCGGATGCGCAATCTTACCAGTCCGTTTGAGGCGCCCCTGCTCCGCCAAGCCCGTGCCAAGGCGCGCCGTGCGGCAGCCAGGCCCCCTGCCCCGAAATCAAATAATCCAATCACATTAGAGGTGCTGGAAAAGCTGCTGGCGGTCTGCCCACCCTCACTGCGCGGCACCCGTGACCGCGCAATTCTGTTGCTTGGCTGGGCCTCTGGCGGCCGTCGACGCTCTGAGATCACTGGTCTGCATGTTGAAGACATCACTTTAGTCGATGACCTCGTTCATATTCGCTTACTGGAAACCAAGACCACGACCAAAGAGCGCACGCCCAAGCTACTCCTGAAGGGCCGCGCCGCCACCGCCCAGCGAGACTGGCTCCAAGCCAGCCGCCTTACCAAAGGCCCGCTGTTTCGCCCAATCTCCAAATCCGGCACGGTGCTGGGCCGCCCCTTGCACCCTGATGCCATCCGGCAAATCCTTAAGCGCCTGCTCGTCAAGGCGGGCTATCCCGAAACCTTCGCCTCCCCCCACGGGTTGCGTTCCGGCTTCCTCACCGAGGCCGCCCTGCAAGGCACACCCATTCAGGCCGCCATGCGCCTGAGCCTGCATCGCTCCGTGGCACAGGCCCAGAAATATTATGATGATGTCGAGTTGAAAGATAACCCGGCGACCGACCTTATAAGCTAAAGAAATACCGCGTTGAGCGCCCGCCTTCAGCTGAGCGCCGCAAAGCCCCCTGCCCTTCCAGAGCCACCAGATCACGCGTCGCTGTGGCAGCGGACACGCCGGAAATTTTGCCATAGGCTTTGGCCGAGACTCCCAACGCCACCCGTTCCGCGCCCATTGCAAACAGGTGCCGCAGTACCGCTTCTTGCCGCGCACTCATACCGCGATACTCCATAAAATACCGGTTCCGCTGCACCAAAAACCGCACCTCATCCGCCGCGACCTTCCCCGCGGAAAGCACCGCACGTAGAAACCACTGCACAAACGCTGTGGCATTTATTTGGCCACCTTCAACCACCCTGCCCGCTTGCAGCGCGCCGTAATAGGCCTTTTTCTCGGCCTCAATCTGGCGTGACAGGCTAAACGGCAGCGCCGCTTCTTGGGAAAATACCAGCTCAATAATCGCCCGCCCAATGCGCCCGTTGCCATCCGAAAACGGATGGATGCTTTCAAACCACAAATGGGCTATTGCCGCCCGAACGGGTAAAGGCAAGACATCCCGACCCAACCACTTCAGGAACGCCGCCATTTCATCCGCCACCCGCCCATGTGGCAGCGGCTTATAAAGCACCTCGTCCCGGTCCGCCCGCGCCGACTTAGCGATCACCAAATCAAAGCTGCGCCATGCCCCGAGGTCGTCTACCTCTATGCCATGAAATAACATGCGGTGCCATTCACACAGCCGCGCCGCCGTAAGCGCGCCGCCACTGCGCGCATCCAGCATCAGCGCAGCCACTGCATCCGAACGCCGCGTGACCGTCTCCAAGCTCCGCGCTTTCATCGATGCCACCACTGAGGCCTCTACCTCGGCCGGATCCAGCTTTACGCCTTCGATCCCAAAGGAATGTACGGCTTCTCGGGTCATTGCCTGCAGGATAATCTCCTCACGCTCGGCAGTACCCAGCCCCGCTTGCAGCCCCACAAGCTCACCTTGCCGCGTGGCAATTTCCAAGAGCAACGGCGCAGCCAAGGCCTCATTATAGGTGAAGCGCGGCCAGCCGGATGTTTGCCAAATTTCTGTCATGAGGGGAATGTAGCGCGCTTTCCCCTCAAATAATAGCTATATATGAGGGGAAAAACGATTTTATTCTCTGCAACCTTCCCCGCGGGGAAGGTTTTGACACAGGGGTTAGCCGCTGCTTAAGCAAGCTGGTCCAGCAACCCTTGCACGGCGGCCTCTAGTTTACGCCGCTCAACCGCTGAAAAATCGAGCGGTAACCGCACCTCTAGCCGCCCGTTGGCGGCCGTGCATTTTGCCGCCCCTTCTGGCCGCACTAGCTGAAAGGTCGTCTTGGCTTTGCGCGGCTCATGCGGCTTTGACGCCTTCGCCACAGGGAAGCTTTCAGCCTCCCCTACCCCAGCGAATTTGCGCAGCACATCCAGCTCATCCGGCACCGAGCGGTTGTCCCATCCCTTTAGCTCCGTCTTTATCGCCGCCGGAATCCCGTCCACTTCGTCCATGCGTTTAGCCAGCGCCAGCCCAAGGCTACGCGGGATATGGGCCGCATGATCCAGCGCCTCACCAAGCCGCTCCATCAGCGGGATAAAGGCGCGGATATAGCTGCGCTTGGTGTAGCTGGCGGATTTATAAAGGATGGCGACGGCCTTTTCTGGCAGCTCACATGCGGTGCCGGGGTCCGTCGCATAGGCGATGGCGAGGTCAGCCATTTCAGCAAAGGAAATATCTTTGCGCACGAGGTTTTCGTCAACCATCCGGCGATAGAGCGCTTCCAGCTCCTCACCCTGCGCCACAAGGCTGGCCGGGATATTGGCAAAGCGCTCATCCGCTTCGGCCAGCGCACGGAAAGCCGAGAGCCGCCGCATGCCTTGCACCAGCTCATAGCGCTCGCCGACCTGTTCGACCTTGATCGGATTGCTGAGGCCAATGGCCTTGATCGAGTCCATCAGCTCAGCAAGCTCCATATCCGGTTCGCGGTGGCGATCCCGAATAAGCTTGGTGGTATCAATCAGCCCGAGCGGCACTAGATCAACGATCAGACCTTGTTTTTTGAGCCGCACATGCTCGGCGGCTAAGGTGTCGTTTTCGGCACGGATTTCAGCTTCGACTTGCCGACGCTCCTTAAGAGCCTCGGCGTTTTCGCCTATGGCTGTGGCCATCGGACCGCGGCGCAGGCTTTTGGTTTCGAGGGCGGGAACCTTCCCCGCGGGGAAGGTTCCATCATTCTCGTCGGGCATATCTATATCAAATACGCGGCGCTTCTTGCTCATTGGTCAGCCTCCATTTGGTCCCATGCTTTCAGGAGCGATTCCCTGAACTCAGCGTAGCCCTGATCAAATGTGGCGCGGGCGCGGCGCCATGTTTCGCGGGTCATATCTCGATAATCAATCTCATAAACCGAGCTTAGAAAGCGGCCCGATTGCTCAACTGCACGGGTCATTTCAATGGGGTGTTCAGCGACGTTATCACCAAAGACCTTTTTGAACGCACCAAACATCGCGCGGTGCAGCTCATTTCCCGGCTCATAACGCGTAAGCAGGAACCTTATATCGTAGAACGCCTTCGGGAGGGTTATGCGACCGTTCGGTAGGGTGCCTTCAAAGGCCGCAAGATCCTCCAGCGCTTCGGCAAGCTGGCCGATAAAACTGGTAGTGCTATCATATTCCCAATAGCCGGGGCCGGAGGGGATATAGAGCATATCAGCCGCGAAAACGGCGTTCATGGACTGATAGCCGATGGCGGGGGGGCAATCAAAAATAATGAGGTCGTAGGCATCATCAGCGATTTGGTCGAGATAGCGGGAGACCGCAGCGAAGAAAGACCAATCGGGATTGAGGTGGCGGTATTGGGCCGAGGCGAATTCGACAAAGGCGGCATTGGCGCAGGAGGGAACGAGATCAATGGTGGGCCAGCTGGTGGGCTTAATGAAGTCAGCGATGCGGAGATCGCCGAGGCCGAGGTCTCGGATAGAGGCGGGCAGGCGACGCTGGGGCAGGGCGGTGCCGCTTTCAGCCGCCTGCGGGGCGGCGTTCATCCGGTCGGTCTCCCGCACAAGATCTCGGGCCATGATGCCCCAGACGGTATAATCTTCGGCCACGTCGGATTGGCCCATTGAGTGGGAGAGGGTGGCTTGGGGGTCAAAGTCTACGCAGAGCACACGGTAACCATCCAGCGCGGCGGCGTGGGCATAGTGCAACGCAACCGTGGACTTGCCAGCCCCGCCTTTAAAATTGGCAACAGCGGCGCGGATGGCGCGCTTGCCGGCAGGGCGGGGCGGCATCAGGGATTTGCGGTTGACCTTCATTCGGCGGCGCAATTCGTTGATCTCTTCAAGGCTAAACCAACGCTGGCGGCCCTCGTCTAAAACCTCGCCTGTGGGGAGGGTTGGGTCGGCAGCCAAGCGGCCGCGAAAGGTGGATTGGTTGATGCGAAAGATCAGCTCCGAAACCTCCCAGCTGCTAAAGCGACGCAGGGTCTTTTCCATCTCGGGCGAGAAGGTTTGACGCCGAATCCAGCTCTGCATTTTGAGAGACTGCGCCTGCATGTTACTGAGGTCTTCAAAGGTATACATCGTGATTCCCGCTCTTTATAGGACGCTATTTTTTGTTTTTTCCACAATTACGCGCTATTTACCGAAATTGCAAAAGGAAATTTGAGCTAAATTGGCTGACCTTCCCCGCGGGGAAGGTTTTGGGCGCGGGGGCGGAATCAGAATATAGAGGGACATTATACTGGATCCACTAGATGTTGGGGTGACACTATTAGCGAATAGGGGGACACTCTGTATGTCCCCTATTACCTTATATACCTTTTATATCTAATTTATTGAGGTAAAAGAGCGGAGACGCTGACAATCGGCAATTGACAGAATCGTTTAACTGGACGTTAATTGAGGGAACGCATCCAAAGACGTTGTGTTTGGTGGTGAAATCAACTAAATTCAGATGGCAGGGCCGAATCGAATACGGGGATAACTCCGAACGGCAAATGAGGGCATTGAAATGCTGGCAGGCAAAGCGGTTGGGCGCAAGGCGTCGACGCAAAAATATGATATTCTGACGGCGCTCGGGGCCTTTGCCTTGGCGCAGGATAAAGGCCTGCAACGGCTGGCTTTGCGGCTGATGGTGCTGATTACGGCACGGTATAATTGGCGGCTTAACGAACTGAGCATGGGGCAGCGAGAAATTGCGCGGCTCTGGGCGGTGAATGAACGCACCGTAAAGCGCGAAATGGCCAAGCTGCGGACCCTAGGTTGGCTCAGTGTCAAAACAGCATCGGCGCGGGGCAGGGTGGCGATCTACGCGATAGATTTTCATAAAATATCAACAGCGACACAAGAAAGCTGGCCCTCTGTTGGGCCGGATTTCGTGGAACGGATGGCGGGGCTTTATCCAGCCAAAGTTGTCAAAGTGGATTTTGGCAGCGGGGCAGGGCAGGGCGCGCAGCCAAAAGCCACACCGGAGCCGAAAGGGCAATGGGGCGAAATGTGCGTTCTTTTGCGAACACAGGATGAAAGCGTTTTTCAAAACTGGTTTGCCCGATTGCGCTTTGTGGGTTTTGCCGAGGGCAGGCTTGAGCTTGCCGCAGAAAGCAGCTTTTTGGCGCGCTATATCGAAACCCACCTTTCCCGAGGGCTTATGAGCGCCGCGGTTCAGGTGTTTGGACCTGTGGAAACAATTTGTTTCACGTCTGAATAAAACGTGAAACCGGGTTATGTATCGACAAACACATTATTGGCCTTCGCTGCCACTGGGCACCCAATAGCGAATGCGCAAGACGACATCCGACAATGTTTCTTGGAGCACGTCGTCCTCTTTATGGAATTCAAGTGACCATTCGGAATCGTTTACATCTGTGCCTTCAAACGGTTTGTAACGGTCTTGATAGAAACTTTGATCAAGAATCCCCTCGTCATCCGACCCTCTCGAAATTGCGATTTTGCGCTTGGTTTCTGAATGGGTAAGGGTTGCATTGAAGGTCTGGAATGGCCCGACAATTGCATAGAGAGACACCGCGACAGATAGTATTTTGCGAGGCTTGGCACCTTGCCCATCATCTGAGAACAAATCCTTTGGCAATGAAATTGGCAATGCTTTGTGATCAGCCCTTGTGGCCCAGTCTTTACAGACCAGAGGGCCAATATTTTTATCACCGGCAACTGTGGAGAGAGAAATGACTTTTTCTATCTCAAGCCTTTCAGCGCCCGCATCCATGTACTCTTTTTTGAGCTGCATCAGCCATAGTTGCAATTCATCTCCCGCTAAAAGCCCACCACGTAAACTTGTGAGGGGTTTTGGCAGGGTCAGGTGGGAGGGGGTTCCCCGCTCGGCCTCAAACGCCATAGAAGCATCGCGCGCGAACGAAAGCGCCATTGAAAAGCTCTGAAAATACAAGGAGGTAAGCTTTTGAGCTAGCCAGCTGAACAGGTCTTGGTTCGCAAAGCGCGCCATAATATAGCTTTCCATTTCCTGCTGCTGCTGGACATTCCGCTGATGCATCTGCCGATCAAATTCAGCCATCTCAATTGCGATGTCCAATTCGTTTAGCGTATTGCCGATACGATCCATTTCGGCCTCGGCTTGCGCTGACTCCCACGCCCAGTCTTGCGCGCGTCGGTCATTCTGGCCTTTGGTTTGGATCATGCTGGCGGACTGGTTTAGCATGGCGATCATACTATCCATGGCCCCGGCACCCACTTCGATAGCACGGCCAGCATTCTGGCCACCATCTGCCGTACCAAAAATATTGGGAGACAGATAACCACCGATTGACCCTGTGCGGATATCTGCTACGAGCCCGTGCATACCCAAACTTGTCATATTGGTAATGTCAGCCTTTTTCTCGGCGGCGTTCAGGCCATCTTCGGCAAGTTTGTCAAAATGGCTTTTGCGCACCTCCGCCGCTTTTTGGGACGAAATCGCGTTTTCACGCCGCATTTTCGCGGCCTTGATCGCCTGTTGCTTGGTTTTATCAAGCATTGTTAAAATGCTATCTTGGTGAACACGCTGCAAGTGCGACATGCCTTCGGTGTCTTTGCTTTGCAGCGCCGACAATAGGCGGCTACCGAGCTGCTTAACCATCGTGACCATTTCAAGCGCATTGGCCAAGCTCGTCTTGAACCGATAGCGCGTGCCGCCCGAAGTGGCCGCCTCGAACGCATGCGCGAGGTCTAACCCCGAAGACAGGGCTTCCATGATGCTACGCGGATCAATTGCGGGCTGAAAAAGGGCCAGCTGGCGGCGTAATCCGGTAATGTCTTCACTGCTTCTGATCTCTCCAATCCGCTTTTTAATCAGCGCCCGATAATCATGAAAGCTGGTGTTTCGCAGTATTGGAAAGGCGTTAATGTCTTGATGATGGAAGCTGGCGCCGGTTTCGGCTCTGGCTTCATAATCCGCAATAAACTTTTCATAGGTCATGCCGTCATTGCTTGGCAGGGCGCTGTTTGGCTTATGTGGGGTCTCTGCCCCCAATAGCTCTTGCGCTTTTTGGTAATGGACCATGGCTTCGGTAATGGATTCCCAGCTGTCTTGCGCGAATAGGTGGTCGCCCCAATCCAGCAGGTTATCAACGTAGCGCATAAGCACGGCGCGCTCATAGGCCCCCAGCCTGAGGCCCGCAACGGCATGAGCGTCAAACGGGTCGTCCTCATAGATAGCCAACTCACCCTGCGAGAAAGTGTTGAGATTTACCAAATTGTATTTCTTGAAGGGCCGATAGCGCCAAAAAGGCTTGTTATCTTGCGGGTCATACTGGTCTCCGATTAAATCGGGGCGGAAAATTTTGTGATACCAGCTTTGCGCATCCTCGAATTGCCGGTTCCGGTTTAGGGAATCCCCGATCAGGTAAGGCAGGTGGAAGAAGATCTCGCGAAAATAGATCGCATACGGCCCTGAAATACTAAAATCCATCAATGCCGGCGCGTTGGTTGCAGAATCCGTCTCAATCCTGGCTGATTGCGTTTGCAGGGAGAGCATTTCGGTTAGCCCCTGCGTGAGAAGGGTCTCGCTAAGGTGGTGCGGGGCTTGTGTGGTTAAGGGTGTTCGGGAAACAGGGTTATTCTCGTCACCTGTAAGCCGGTATAGAGCTTGGCCAGCTCGGTTAGGTTCTTCGGTCAGGTTCAGAGAAAAAGCCCGCGTTGGTAAATTATACATCAGGCCTTTTTTGCGATCGGCAATAATATTGCCCCCGCCGCGGCCTGTAGAGCAGACAGTCGCTATATCGCCAGAAATATTAGAATAACTTACCCACACACCAAAAGTATAAAAATAGACGGTGCTATCAACGATATAAGCACGGACGCCAAATATTTGCGCCATGCTCTTAACCGTCATATCTGCAAAATGCGGCTCAATATTCCAAATTTCACCCGAATTGGAACTGGTCCAAGCTCCGGTTGGGCCAAATCCGTGGATGACGCCGCTAGCATCACGCTCCAGCCTCATGGTCGGCCCTTTCAAAAACTCTGGTGCACTGGATGGAAACCAGTTTTCGCCCATGTCATCAGAATAGTAGTGATAATTGGTATCGGTCGCGAGAATGATTTGTGCGCCTGTCGCATTTATACAAACGGCCGTGGGGATTTGATACTCGTCGCCGCGCAAAGCGCCAGCATATTGCCTTAGGGGGGCTTTGATGTCGGCCCATTCAACGCCCGCGTTTTTGGATATGTGCATCCGCAGTGTGCCATTTGTATCTTTATCAAGCGCAACGATGGTATTGCCGTCATCGCTAATGCTTACGGTTTGAATATTCGGGTTTTCCCAAAGCTCTAGGCTGTGCCAGCTATCACCTTGGGTATCACTCCGAAAAATTTCGGTCTCGTTGTTGCCATAAATCACATTGCTGGCAGCACAGGTATAAAGCTTTTTCGCCGCGGGGCTGGCTGCCAATGCCGTGCTATCGTCTGATGTGCTGAGGGATGTATGCCAAGACAGGCCCGCATCGGTTGACCTGTATACCTTTGGCGCGGCCTCCCCCGCACTTACGGCGGCAAAGACTGTTTTTTGATCGCGCGAGAGCATAACATCCCAGCCGCAAATGCTTTCGGTTACTTCCTTGTTTTCCTTGTCCCAATGCGTTGCGCCGGTTGCTAGGCGCATACGATAAGACTCTTGCCATTGGGCCGAAAAGCAAAACTGCGTGCTCCAGTTTCCGGTTGTCGCTAAGTTGTTTTCGGCCACGGTTTTGTCTTTTGACAAAGGTGTGGTCAGATCATGAATTACGTTTAGTTTGGCCCGAAAGGCGGGAAGCGATTTTTTGAGCTCGTCTGTGGGATCAGGAAGCTCCAGCGTAAACAATATTTCGGGGTGCTCCATAGGAAACCCGATTGGTCTGGTTTCCTGATCTTCAACAGTGTGAAGGGTCCATCCCTTTTCCCATTCCGTTGCACCCTTTTTGCGTGTTGCGTTTGCGACACCTCGGAAGTCTCCGCCATGCGCATCGCGCGGTTCTGTCCAGCCGCCATTCAGCGTTTGGCGCGAAAACTTGATATTTGCCCTTGAAGATATTGTTTTGTAGCTGTCATGGCCGTCGCGAACGTCAAAATGCTCCAGCCAAAAAATGTGCACGCGGTTGTGCAGGAAACCAAGGCAAACGCGGTCAGCTTGGATTGCCAGTGGAATTTTAACCCATGGCTGCCAATGGGAGACCTCCAGATCTTCTGTCATCGCTGCCGAGCGAATATAGTATTCAGCCGGGCTACGGTTAGATTTACCGATCAAAAACAGCGTTTTGGTGCCGGCACTTTTCCCCGGGGTTTGGACGGTATCGGCGCAGGCGGATACAATTTCCAACTCGGCCAGTTTTTCGAGCCTGTCCAGATAGCTTAAAAATACGCGCTCAGCGGCGTCTTTGGTCACGTCACCTTGCAGCAACTCGCCTTGTAGCTCTGTAAATTCAGGCGTTTTATTCCGGCGCAGAGACGGGTCCAGAAAATTCTCTGGATACAAGAACACTTTGCGGTTGGCTTCCCATAGCCGATAATGCGCTCTCCATGTCCATTCGGTTTCTGTTAAGGCAAGCGGGGCAGGGCGGCCTTCTTGGCCGGTGAGGGCGCGGCGAATGTATCGTTGCAGCGAGTTTAGCCCCAGTTTTACGGGGGCTATCTGCACTTCGGGGCCCATTTCAACATCGACCAATAATTCGTCAGATAGATCAGCAAAAGAGGCCAACGCGCCTTTTACGTGATGGCCTGATCCGGCCATGTTGAGCGCACGAATTAGGGCCGGCACCAGACAATCGCGCAAGGACGCCTGCACTTGTCCGTCAATCTCGGCGGCCGTTTGCTGCCATGTGTCGTCGGATAGTTTGGTTTTTAAACGGTCAAACCACTCCGCAACGAGCGCGTCCTGATCCGCCCAGTTTTTCTGTGCAGTATCCGAATCCGCGCCGACGATGCTGTTATAGAGCTGTGACACGGCCTTGACCTGAGCCGCAGATGCCCCCGTTATATGGCATATCTTTGCCAGTTTTTGTGCGCGCTGTATGAGGGCATGCATACTCTCATCAAGGCTGGTTTCATCCTCGATATCGTCCTTGTATTGATCAGGGAAGTTTGGGAAAATCAGAGCGCAATCAACGGTATGAAGGCCCGTTAATGCAGACAGGGTTTTGGCTGTTTCTTCAGGGCTTTGGCCATTTAATACAGCGCTGTCAATTTTAGTATAAAAATCAATACCCTGGTCGCATTTGAGTCGATTGACCCAGTCGAGATTTCTAATCACTTGTAGCCCACAATCACGGGGTTCGGTGGTTCGATATTCACCCGAGATTGTTGGGTGTAATACCAATGCCATGCCTTCGCCGTTTACGTCAAAGGTCTTGATGATCTGGATTTTTCTGAGGAGGTTTGAAAATAGGATCAGCGCGGCGTCATCACGAAAATGTTCGGGATTATAATTGTCATATACGCCGCCACAAAATTCTGCCGCAAGGTGGGCAAAGGCCTCTTTTTCGATCCAATAATCAAAAAAGGCATCCGTCTGATCCTGATTAAGATTATAGATTTTGCCGATAGCGTTTTTGGTTTCCAGCACTTCGTCAAAGGCGCCAGCATCGTCACCCTGCGCGTCGTCGGCTTCTATAACAGATTGTAATTGCATGGTTAAAGCGTTCACGTCACTTGTATGACATATCGCTTTAGTATGGTTGGCCGCCATCGCGGCTAACTGGCTAAATGGAATTTTCAGGGTGGTTGCCCAATCGGCATAGTCAGCAATCGCGTAAATGTCAGCCAGCGTCAGGGCATGGTCTTTGTCGATGCCATTTGCCACCCCGCGTGCGATCTCCACGACCTCTGAAACCGGACGACCAAGGCCACGGGCCAACTGCCCGAATTGCCAAATTGTGACAATCATTTTTTGGCTGAGCACGGCAGGGGTATTTAGGCTTTCGACATTATGCGACCGCCAAGGGGTGAGCATTTCCAACGGATATATCAGCTCTGATTGCGCAATATCACACACAGCGCCTAAGTTGCTTGGCAGTGTGCCAAATGTGACCGTTTGATCAGGGGAAAACCCCTTAAACAGCTTGGCGAATAACTCGTGATCACCCCTTGCCATGGTGTTAACCGCTGTGGGCTCACCAAACGCAAACAATAAGGGTGCGTGCTCTACCGGAACCTTAAACCGCAGGCGCAGGGTGTTCATTTTTGCAAGTTTACTCACCAGCGCCGTGGTCAACGCGGTGTCCTCAGTTGTGCCGATGATTTGGCACAGCTCTTGCGTTGTCCAATCCAATTTTGACGCGAGGTATTGCACGCGCAGCAAAGCACCAAATAGGGCGTTATATTCAGCGGGGTTCGCGGCGCGTTTACCTTCGTCTTGGCCTTGGTAAATTGTGGCGATAAAGCTGCCGGTATCCTTTACGCGCGTGATTTCAAGGCCCTCAAATTGGCCACCATCCGAAGCGGTTTTTACGGCTTTGAGTAGGTAGTTACTCAGCCATACCTGCGCCGAGAGTGACCACTCGGTGCCGTTATGAATTTCCGGTAGTTTTGTATGAATCTCTGCGCTAATCCCATAGGCCGCCATCAATTCGGGCAAGGCGTGTTCTTTGAGCGCGGCAGTGATCTCGACATCGGTTAAAAGCGTGGCAAAATTCTTATGGGTGCCTTCATTCGCAAGCCATTCAAGGGTTTGTTTTGTCAGCCCCAAGCGAGCCAAAGGCGCGGCTTCCGAGGTTTCTGAAAAGGCATCCAGCACCGATGCAAAATCGGTTCCGAGATGGGGAAGAATTGCTCTCATTTTGGCAAGACTAGCATTAAACGGCAGCGGATAGCCCACGGCTGAGGCCAGCCCGATTTCAGCGGTTGCCGTATTGCCGTAAACTTCTGCCAAACGGCCCTTGATCAGGTCATTCACAAGGGTCAAATACGGGACCTGTTTGAGCGTGTCCTTACCCAACAAGGGGAGCTTTTTTAGATCCCCCCGGCGGGTCATTAATTTGTGCGTATCGGCGACATCGCTCGCTGTGGATTCTTTGTCGAGCACCATGCGCAACAGGTCTACAAAATAGGCGGCGGGCCCAAGTATGGAATCATCGTGCGGGACATTTTCGTTGGCTCGAATACCGTCCACAATCTCTCGAAAACTGTTGGCTTGAGCATCGCTACCCTTAACATTATTGTGCAGATCTTTGTACACATCGCGCAGCGAACTGCCCAAATAGTCGGCATCAGCAACCTGAGCCAAATTTGCGAGCTCGAGTAGTTTGTTAATTCCATCATCTGGCATTTTATGCCCCCCTTTTTAATTCTTTTTCTATTCTGGCGAAACGCTGTTCATAGCGTTCTTCTTTTTTTGAATTCGTCGATTTAAGTTCTGGATACGCTTGCCGAAGAAGCCCCTTTTTTTCTTTTCTATCGCGTGAATGGGAGTGGCGGGAATGGGATCATTTGAAACAGGTACTGCTCCACCCGGCGGCTCGTGGCGAAGGCCCGAGGTCTTGAGCCCATCGGCCACAAGTTTTTGTAGATGCTGTGCCGTCGATAGCGGGTTCGCACCCCCGTCCCACAGACGTTTCGCTTTATCAAACAGCCCTTCGGAATTGGTCTGTGCAAGAATAAGATGGGACACAGCATGTGATAAATCACTGTCGTCATGCGCCAAAATATTCGCGGCCACCTCGACCCCCCGTAGCTTGATCTTCTCGCTTAAAACCGTATGCCCAACCTTTTTAACAATTGCCTTTAGGGCAATGCCCGCTACCGGCACTAAACTTGCAAGATGTGCCGCAGCGGTCACACCATGCTTGCCAAGCTGCATCGAAGCAATCGAGTCTAGCTGTTCATGAATTTCAGGTGTTAGGCTCTCACGATGATCATTTAAGGTGCCGCGGATATGCTCGATGGTTTTCGTTAAATCTGAATTGCCAAAACGAGCGATCAAAGTATCGACGGCTTGCCCTTTAAGGCCCGTGGCAGCTGTAGCCCCATCCTCAATCCCGCGGCTCATCCAATTTTGTTCTTTTCTCAACATAAATTGGGCATTGCGACGCCAGTTTTGTTGGGAAGACGCTGCCGCGGAGCTATTGGCTGGTAATGGCTGGACTACATTACCGCCCGCATGCCCGCCGAAATCACGTTTACTAACAGGGTTGCCGCGGCAAAACGCATAGAGGTTGTGGCCATCTATATGCCCTGCAGGATCGGGGCTTAACCAGCGGCCCAAAAACGGTGCATAATGCCGTGCCCCATAATCATTCAAGCCCGTAACCGGGTCATACATTTCACCAGAATACCCGTGCTCACGGCGGGAGGGCTGCTCGCCCTTCGCGACCCCAATTTGCATGCCATAAGGTGTGTAGCGTTTGGCTTTTGTCACCACCCCTTTGGCGTCCAGCTCAGCCCAAACCGAGCCGCTGAGGTCATCCAACAAATAAGTTAGGTTTTGGTTGGTCTGGGTGCCATCTATGACATCAGAGGACAAAACCGCCACGGTGCCAAATGGGCCATTTATATCCAACAGGTGGCGCGTATGGGCGATACCGTCTTCATACTGCGTTTCAATCCGCAGCGGGCCATAGTGGCGCGTTTCGGAAATCGGCACCGCTTCTGACCCATCCTTTGGATCGGTCATAACCAGTTCATGCCGCCGCACGCCCTCGGTATCATCGGTATACCAGCTAATTGTGGGGGCACCGTGCCCGTTGCGCACACAGCTCACGCGGTCAAAAGGCGTCCAGTCCAGCGTGAAATTCACCCCGATTTTTGTCACACAGCCATGGACGTTATAGGTGAGGTCTGGCGCGCTATTATCGCTTTCGTCGATCTCTCGCTTGGCCAGCCGGTTGGACTTTTTGGCAATTGTATTTGTAACTGACCAAGATTCGGATTTGCTGTTATGGCAGTGGGTCAAAAGATTGTCGGCGAGGTCATAGGTGAAGGCTTCGCAATAGTGCAGGGGCAGGTTATCGGCACCTGTCGTGGTTACGTCCGCATTTATCAGGCGGTTTAGGCCGTCGTATTTGTAGGCTGAGATCAGGGGTGAAGCTTTTTTGGCCTTATGGCTGTGATCGGCGATCTGCATAATATTTCCGAGGGGATCAACGGTATAGTGCAGGTCTTGCAGGGTCGTGCCGCCAGCCTTTGCCGACAGGCCGGTCGGTTGGCCATTCTTTTTGCAATAGTGATGCTGCCGCACGACGCCACACCCGAATTTGGTGGTTTCAGGCTGGTGCCGCTCGTTGAAGGTTGTGTTTTTAATCGCAGCAATAGGCGCTTGCCCCGCGAGCCCCGCGCGTAACCGTGTTACGGCGCCTAACTGATCATGCGCCAGCGCAATATGGGAGCCGTCGGGCAACTCTTGAAGATAAGGGCGGTGCAGCGCATCAAAGTGCAGCCGCATTGTTTCTGCTGGTAACAGCGCTGGCGGGGTTAGCCAGTCTACCTTTTGCGTTGGATCAACGAGCAGGCGGTCTTCAATCTGCGTGGGTGCGCCGGTCAACCCATAAGAAACCATGCGCCGCTCGCCGCTTTCGTCACAAATCTTTGTCAGCTGGTTTGCCAAATTGAACTTGAGATTATGTGGCGAGTGACCGCCGTATTCACGTTTTTCAATGGTCCGCTGGGTGGGCAGGCTGCCCTTGTTACCCCCTGTTGTCAGGGAAATCTCTGTTAGGCGATGCGCTTTATCATAGGTGAGTTGAAACGCTTGCTTCTGCTGATCCCAAATGTGGCGCATTCCGCCCATGGCATCGTGCAAAACCCAGCGCGCCCCGCCATCGCGGGTGCGCGACCACACCACCTCTCCGGAAAGGCTATGAATATAGTCGGCACAGTCGACCTCTCGTGCATCCTTAATGGAGGTTACATGCCCCGCGTTATTGAACGTGCGCAGCGTTACCGCTTTTTGCTTAGTGTTTGAATTCCGGCAGGACCGGATATGCTGGCCCCTTACATCTACATCTATTTCAAAGGGTGTTTTCGCAAATTTGGCGGCCGCATGGGCAGCCTTTTGCGCGGCCTTTGGTGCTTTCGCTTTTGTATTGCGATGGTAAAAGCCGGAATCGGGTAATGTATCAATTTCATCATGAAAAACCTGTTTCCAAGGCTTGACCTCGGCCAGCGTAAACAGGCCATCTGCGCGATCATGGCGAATTAGACGCCCTAGCGCGTCATATTTGAAGGTATCGTAGGCGCCCGAGAACCGGATTTCAGCCGCAGCTTGGTAATAGGGTTGGTTTGAAAAACGCGGCAAGAAATGGTGGACGGGGTGGCCTTTACCGTCGTGCAAAACACCGCCGGTTACATGCCATCGCTGCTGTGCCTGTTCAGAGCTGCTGCTTTCGGGATTTTTCAATGCCAAAACGTCCGCTTTGTTATCTGGTTGTGACCCTGCCAAACTGCGTGTTTCAAGCAGTTTGTGAAAGCCGTCCAAATAGGACACTGACAGCTCATAGAGGTGGCTAGGTTTGACCAAACTGGCGCCACTAAGATGGCGGGTTCTTGTGATATCCAAGGCCCATGGCGGGCGCTGTTTGGTATGCCAATCCCAAGGATTGTATAGATGGCGCGCAGTTGCCGGGCCAAGGGCATCTTGCCCCTGTGCCAGCACGTCTTCAAGCTCTGGCCAGTCGAGCAACCACGCGGTATCCAAGGTTTTGTCACCCGCGGGTTTGCCATCTTCTTGCCCATAAACGGAATGGGCAACAACGGCGCCTAAAGCGTCAAACTGGGTTTCTTCAACCTTGCCGGAATGATCTGTCTGACGGGTGGGCGCATTTGCGTAATAATCAATTTCAGCCTTGTGAAAAGCCCCCTCTGGCAGCGTGACTTTGGTGGTATGCATCCAGTATGGGTCGTAAAAGAAATGTACGTCTCCGCCCGCCGCATCAGACATCGTTTTTGGCATGAAGAACCCTTCATCTCCAAAATAACCTGTGCCGTGGGCATGCTGCCACCAGTACCCATCTTTCAAGGTATAGCCGCCCTGATTTTTAAGAATGTCGGCCGTGAAGCGGCGGGCGAGGTGCTTGGGCTTGATCTTCTCAGGAAAAACAGCCTGATACTCGGCGTATATTAGCAACTGCGGGGCAAGCTGTGGCCCATCGGTTTTGCCATCAACATCCCAATAGGCCACCTTATGCCATGACAAAAGCGCAAGGTTTTCAGGCATTTTATTTGGGGAATCCTGAATATTGCTCAAAGCGTCCTTCACATCTTTGAACGCGCATACACCATCTTTGACCGCAGGGACGAGACCGCTGAGGCCAAATGCCCGATGGTCAAGGCTGACACCATGCAGATATATTTGCCGACCATCGGTGGTATCATAATATCCGTTCAGCTCAGCATGCGCCTGCAAAACGCGCTGGGTTTTTAGCTGTTTTTTGAGCTTAGGTGATAGCGGTTTTTTGAACTTAGGTGGTAGCAGTTTTGCCACCTTTGACGACCTTGGATAGTAGATTTCGACGTGCTGCGTCGGGTGCCCAAATTTATCGCTTTCAATAACCAGTTCGTGCAAGACACGTGGGTCGTTTCCCTGCCGTTCATAGATCAGGTGCAGGGTCTCCCTTTCAGTTGCAAAAACAGAGCCGGATTGCCCATTTGCCGCTGATTGAAGCAAATCAATAGTGTAATTTTTTTCTGTAACGGAAAATGGAACAGCCTTAACCGGTTCGGCCTCCCAATCTGCCGCCGAATAGGTTTCCATCCGCAATTGCTTCCCAAACAATGCGCGGCGCAGGCTTTGGAGGTCATCTTGGCTTACCAGCGAAAGATCACCGTTAAATTGGCTATCGCCAAGCCTATAGGCATGGCCCGACCCAGAAAATGATGTACTAAGTGGGAGCTCACCGAGGCCGCCAGAAGGCATCGTATCGCCGGTATGATACCAATGCCGTTTAAAGGCACAGGCGCTATGGCCTTGGGCAAACATTTTCCAATACTGGGAAACATCAGGCAAAAGCTCTGGGGAGCGGCCTATGGTGGTCCCGTTGGTTTCTTCCCATTCTTCAACATAGCCAAAGCCACGAAATTCCTTCTCTGCGCGGTCATAAAACCCATGGTGGTAATCAAACTTTGACGACACAGATGCCGAGCCGATCATGTCTATCACGTCAATCCGCGTGGTAACGTGGGTCACGAAATGCATGGGCTTAGGCCACGGGCGGCCTTGATCTGCATGCTCCAATTGAAGGATTGTCGAGCTCTCGTAATCAATATGCTTTATGGCGCCCATCGAGTTATCGACCGACACAAGCAAATTGGCTTTTACTCCGCCGCTGAAATCATGGAACCAATGGCGCCATTGACCGTTAGCCGCTGGCGCAGACAAAATCAGACACTGGCTGCCGGTGCCCAGCACATCAGCAAACTGAACCTGACACTGGTTGGAGAAGGCCACGGGGCTTGGCAAAAGCCGCAAAAACTTAAAGCCGGTGCCGGCCAGATTGGAAAATAGCTGAAACCCTTTGGCTGTGGCGTAAATCAGATCGGTCGGGCCTGTGCCATCTACGTCTGCAAAAAACAGCCGTTTTGGGTCTGGGTTTGCCTCCAGTTCTTTTGGGAAGTTCAGGGCAATCGCCGCACCATATTGCCCGTGGCCAAGGTGCGGCCAACAGCTAATTTCCCCGCCCCGAATTTGGACCATATGCGCGCCACCGTCGCCGATAACGTCGACGATTCCGGTGAAGCCTAATGCGCCTGCGCGGCCCGGAATAGGAAAGCCCTTTGGTGTTGCACAGCTGGTTGGTGGAGAATCGCCAGATGTGCCTATTGAGGCATTAAACACGAGATGTTCATGCCGAAAAATGACGCTATCTTGGCGTCCGTCGCCGGTAAGATCATGGTGCTCAACTGGACCATGACCACTGCCCGTTTGCACGTGGGGAAAGGGTGCGAAAGGCGCGCAATTGCCGCCCTTGTCGATTTTATAATATCCGGCCTGAGCGGCCTTCCGGCTTACAATCTGGAATTGGCCATCGCCCTGCAGATCGAGCAGAGAAAAATCCTGCGGCGCGGCGATATCTGCCAATGGAAAATGGGCGAGGTTTTCGGGCTTGGCATAGCGGCCTTGGCCAAGCGGGGCGGCATACTCGACCGATGCATTTCTATGATGCAGCAGGCCTGGAAGGCCTTGACCATGCAGATCAACAAAGCTGTGGATTTCCTGCGCAAGCGGCGCATCTTTTTTTGCCGTGCCTAGCGGGGAAAACGCGCCTGTAACGTTCGCTTTAGAAAACGCCAATGATAGCGGCGGCATCATTCTGTGTTCTTTTTGCCCGCGGTCAGACCGATAGCCAGAGCGTGAAAACGCGACCAACGTGCTTGGCGTAGTGCTATTTGCAGGCTGCTCACCAGCCGGATCTGATGAGTATTCCAGGTGAAACGCCGCCGTAATAACGGGGTCGGGTGTATCAATCTTTTGGTAGATCAGTATATTTCGGCATAATACACTCGTTTTCTGCAACATCCCGGACCGATAGCTCGAAAAGGCGTCTGGGCGTGAGCTGGGCTTTCCGAGGGCGCTCTCAAATGGGAGATCGACAAACGCGTCGGGGCCTCTCAATGCATAGTCAAAACAGATTGAATAATGCCAATCTGCGACACCGGTTAAAGCTGTTTTAATTGGGCCGTATTGAATGAGGCTAATATGAAGCGCCGCGCTTTTAGGGTCTGGGTCACCACGATAGGTATAAACCGTGCGGTTGCCGCGATGGTCTCTAACCTCTTCCAATAACCATGAAGACACGTTGTCGTTTTGTGACACACGAGCATCATGATTGCGCCCGTATAAAAATGTGGTGCCATCACCATGCAGCACGCGCCAGTGAAAATCATTGGGGGCGTGCTGCCAGCGCTCAATCCGGAGGAAGGCGGCTTCGTCTCTGGCGCGGTAAACGGTGACTTTGATCTTTTTAGTGGCATCCTCCGGGTCAGCAATAGTGTCTGCCGCCACGGCTTCGCCCGCTGCGTCAAGGACCGGAACCAAATCTCCGACGCCAGATAAAACGAACCCATCATCATCAGTAAACGTTGGGTATGAATGCTTTGTATCTCGGCTAATGGAGCCAAGACCCAAGCCAAACCCAACGCCAAAAACCCCGTTTCCTCCACCGCTCGAATAGCTTAACGCAAGTTTGGGTTCAGCGCCTCGGCAAGTGGGTGCGGGAATGTCGATGCGAAAATTGCAAGCACCGTTGCTCGGATTGGTAGATAGGTTTTGTAAGGACGAATGGTGCGATCCACCATTTTTAGGAGGTGGAGACTGCTGGACACTTAGGGAAATATTATCACTCCAAATATAAACGATTTTTTTAATTGTGTTTTAACGCTCGTTTACTTGGGTCAACTTGAACACACCTTAATATCTAAATCCAGATTTTTATTTTATTGAGATCTTAGTATAATCCGCCGCACTCGCGGTATAATTGTGCCTGATCATAGAGGCGCCCTCAACCTCTCATGGAGTTTGCGTCAGAACTATTCAACAGGTCATCTGCCTATATCCGATTATCTGCAAATTGGATATAAATGGATACTCATGAGTCTCATTGCTTGATCCAAAGACTGCAGTTTTTGCGCCATGTGGAGAAGCCTATACAGGGGCCTTGAGATAGGCGCCTCAATGGGACACCTACAACTTGTGGTCGATAGGTAGAATTGGTTTTGTCGCAAACTTTTTCACCGACGCCAATTCACCCAGCGATCAGGCACACTTATCCGGCGAGCTCAGCAAACTGACTGAAACCTGATGCCTCAGAACCGAATTGTTTATTTCTGATCATCTGGGCAACTTCAATCCCGTCAAGCGTTGCCGCGGCCGAATGGAACGACTTGAATCCAAGTGACCTGCGCCCCAAGTATCCTCCAGCGTATGAAGAGTCCTTGAGGTTAAATTGATGGCGTTATGCTGCCAGTTTGTCCAATGTTTTCTTCTCTGCAAATTCCTGAGGTGTCAGGTTCCCCAGCG